>Ga0194116_10000075_pt1 | contig 196067 bp, 135 predicted proteins | sample TA2MahsurfametaG_4_FD_148617 | JGI IMG/M metagenome (GOLD analysis project Ga0194116, IMG submission 148617) | Freshwater microbial communities from Lake Tanganyika, Tanzania - TA2015008 Mahale S9 surface | ecosystem: Environmental > Aquatic > Freshwater > Lake | place: Tanzania: Lake...
AGTGGCACCTATGTGATTCCTGATGGCGCTCGTCGTCTTTGGATCACGCTTTGGGGCGCAGGCTCCGGCGGTGGTGGTGGTGCTAGACAGGGTACTGGTGTTGCTGCTTATGGTGGCGGCGGCGGAGGTGGAGGCATGGTAAACATGGCTTATTATTTTGTTGAGTCTTTGGGGTTGGCAGGAGAAAGTTATGCAGCTGGCTCTCCGACCGTGCGTGGTGGAAGTCGTGGAAAAACTTTAACGGTGGTGATAGGGGCAGGCGGTTCGGGTGGAAACGGAGGCGCAAGTGATACTTCAAGCGGATCAGATGGAGGCAGAGGTGGCGATTCTTGGGTGAGCGTTACAGGATTTACTTTTTCAGCAAATGGTATGATTTCTGCTTATGGTGGTGCTAATTATACTAATCCTTTTGGCAGAGGTGGGTCTACAACTTCTGGTTCTGGAGGCACTCCTGCATCTGCGTCGAATGGCGCGTTGATAAACGGAGTGCCAAGCGCACAGACATTAACAACATATTCTTGGAACGGAACAAATAGCGCAATTACAACTCTAACTGCTCAAACTGTTTATAGTATTGGTAATAATGGAGGTACTGCTGGGGGTGGCATATCAACCGGAAATGCAGGACAAGCCGGTGGAAATATTGCATATGGAACTGCTCAGACAATCACAGTTGTTTCAAACCCTCTCTTGAGCACAGCGGGTGCTGCCATTATAAAAACTGGTGGGGCAGCAAACAGTGCAGCTCCTCCATTTAATCCAATTGGTATTCATGCGGCTTATAGTAATGGATTTGGAGGTGTTGGAGGCGGAGCCGGAACCAGTACAAGTGGAGCAAACGGAGAAAACGGTTGGCGAGGCGGCGGTGGTGGTGGTGGTGGAGCATCAAGAAACGGACAAACTGCTGGCAATGGTGGTAGTGGTGGAAATGGCTATTGTTTAATAGTTGCATTGAGGTAATTTATGAATCATGGTTTTTTTAGTTTTCCAAGTTTGCTGAAAGACGATCCCTCCATCAAACTCCAAGAGTTTGATACAAGTGGAACCTTTGTTATACCGTCTTTTGCCAGAAGGCTATATGTGCTTTTGGTTGGTGCTGGTGGTTCTGGTGGTGGAGGTCCAAGAGTTACTAGCGGCTCAAGCAGTTGCGGCGGTAGTGGTGGCGCTGGTGGAAGATATTTTATAGATGATTTTTCTTTAGATATGGTTTTTTGCAAACCTGGTATGACTTTATCTGTTGTTATTGGAGCCGGAGGCTCAGGTGCTGGAACTGGTGCAACTGCGGATGGAACAAATGGTCTTGGCGGCAGCTCAGGTGGAAATTCCTCAATCACCATAACAGGGAAACGTGGCAACATGTTTGTTGCTTACGGCGGCGCTGCTGGTGCTGGCGGGACAAATTCAACCAGTTCAACGGGAGCGGCTGGTGGCACCAGCTGGTGTTTTTCTGGAGTTTCTGGTACTGGTCACGGTGGAGGAAATGGTGCTGACACAAATTTTCCACAGGGACCAGGAGCCACTCCAAATCCTGCCAGTAGCACAGGATTATGGAATTGGCAATCAAATGGTGGATGTGGCGGCGGCGGTGTCAACACATCCAACACTGCATCTAGCGGTGGAGCCATCACAGCTGGATCAGCAGTCTGCAATAATTATGCCACCATATATGGTGGAGGTAATAACGTTATACAGCCCGGTCAACCAAACACTGTTGCAGTCAGTTTTGGATCTGGTGATTCTTATGGGTTTACATTGGCCGGTGCCTATACTCCGGGACTTGGAGGAGTTGGCGGCGGTGGCGGAGCAACGACTGCCGGTGGAAGAGGGAGGCACGGATGGAGAGGTGGCGGCGGTGGCGGTGGTGGCGGCGCAAGAAATGGGTTTAATGGTGGTGACGGCGGTAATGGTGGTGATGGGTACTGTGTTTTAATTGCTTATTGAGGAACATTCATGAACAATGGTTTTTTCAACTTCCCATCTGTAAACGATCCTGCTCTTTCGGATATTAAAGAGTTTGATGTTAGCGGTACTTACAGAATACCAGCAGGAACTTCATTGATATATGTTTTTGCAGTTGGCGCTGGTGGAGGCGGTGGATCAGGAAGAAGAAGAGCGACGGGGAGTGTTCAATCCTGCTTTGGTGGAGGGTCGGGCGCAGGCGGATCCGTGGTTCAAATGGTGTATTTAATACAACAAATTCCAGGAGATTTGTTGTATATTGAAATAGGTGCGGGTGGAAATGGTGGGGCTGGCAGAACAACGGACGGTACGAATGGCGCCGCAGGGACTGTCGGTGGTGGCACTTCTGTCAATTTAGATTCCTCTGGAAATTATAAACTATTGAGGGCCGTTGGTGGTGGCCCCGGGGGTGGTGGCAGCATCTCATTTGGAGTTGCTGGAACAAGTCGTCTGAACGTTCAATACGGATATCATAGCGCCAGCCAGAGTGCAGGTTCTGGCGGAGTAACCACTGGTACTAACACTTTATCGGTGGCTCAGTATTTTGCAAAAGGTGGTGCTGGTGGCGCTGGTCTCAGTGGCGCGTCTACTTATGGAACTGGAGGAAACATTGGCATCTCTTCATCTTTGGTTCTGGGAAATCCTGACTATTCAATTGGCACTTTGCTTGCTGGAATGGCTGCCGATGCTGGAACTGCTGCTCCAAGCTCGACCGGATATTTTTTGCTCCCATATACTGGTGGCTTGGGTGGACCCGGCGGCGCTGGAGGAAACACCGTTGCGGCTTCAGCAGGAGGTGCTGGCTGGAGGGGCGGCGGTGGCGGCGGCGGTGGTGCGTCAAGAGATGGAGTAAATAGTGGAGCTGGAGGTAGAGGCGGAGATGGTTATGTTGCAATATTTTGTTACAAATAAATAAAAAGGAGGAAAATTATGAGTACAAGATGGGCACTGATAAACGCAGACAATTTGGTAGAAAACATTGTGGTATGGGATGGTCAAGGAGAAATATTTGCTGGTAGAACAGTAGTCCAATTAAGTGATGGAGAATGGTGTAATATAGGGGCAAGTTATGACGCCAACGGCAATCCTAAGTTTATTGAATTGCAAGAATAATGAAAAGAATAAAAATAGACATACCTGAGCAAGAAACTGAAAATTGGTATATAAAGAAAGTTTCTGGTGATTCATCAACAATATATTCAATGGCTATAGGTAGACCATGTCTAGGTAAAGAAGAACCTAATGATGAGTATACTTTTCTTTGTCAAAAAAATCCAAACTCAATAGTTATGGCAGATACTTATCATGAATATTCTGAGCATAATCATTTATGGATAAATGCCTCAGGGCATGTTTTAATTGGAGGTCTTGGTCTTGGTCTTGTTAATAAATTTTTGTTAGATTCCGATTTAGTTGATCATGTTACAATTATTGAAAAAAATCAAGAAGTAATAGACATGGTTTGGCCTCATTGCCCTAAGAGTAGTAAATTTACTTTAATTAAAGCAGACATAGAAAAATATGATCCAGATACTTGTTGGGACTATGCGTGGTTTGACACTTATATATATGGAAATTCTCTTACTCATACTGAGTATAAAAACATGATAAAAAATATATATTGTGAATTTTGCGAATCAATAAATTTTTGGGAAAGTATGCCTTGAAAAAACTTTCTATTTACTCAAATCCATCTAGAGATGGATATCCTAATACTACAAGAAGATTTGAACTTATAAAAAAAATAGAAAACTTTAATACAATATTTGATTTTGGTTCTGGTCCATGTTCTTTGCTAAAATGGATTGTAGATAATAAAATAGATTGTTCTTATGAGGCTTATGATTTGAGGATAGATTCTCTTGAAAATTATTGTGATTGTGTGATACATTATGATATCCCACTAGACAAAAAATATGATCTTGTTTGTATTCTTGGTGTCAGCGGATTAAATACAGAGTCTGACGTAGAAACAAGCAAAAAAGTATTTTTAAAAACTTTTAAAAAAGCTTGTAGTCTTTCATCGAAATATGTTTTGTTTAACGTGTCTTTTCAAGATAAATATCCTAATTATATAGTTAATTATACTAAAGATGAAATTTTATCAATTTTAAGTGACAATAACTTAAAAGTAATTTTTCACGACATAGATGAGTCTTTTAAGGAAAATATATACATGTGTGTTCTTTGATTTTTTTTAACGATATATTAGTATGAGAAAAAAATCAGCTACAAAAAAAATTAGAAAAATACTTATAGCAACGCCATCATATGATGGTAGACTTGATGCAAGATACTGTAATAGTATTCTCTATACCGAAAGATTGTGTGCAAAGAATAATATAGAAATATCTCCAGTCTATTTGTGTTTTGATGCGATAATTTCCAAAACAAGAAATGACTTATTTTGCTATGGGTATGAAAATAATTTTGATGACATATTTTATATAGATGCCGATATTTCATGGACTCCGGAACAATTTCTAAAAATAGTTAACCATCCTTTTGATTTTGTTGGTGGTATTTATCAAAAAAAGCAAGATAATATTGATTATCCAGTTAATATTATTCCTGAACAAAAAGTTGATGAAAACGGGATTATGGAAGTTTCAACTATTCCAACTGGTTTTCTTAAATTGAGCAGAAATGCTATTGAAATGCTTTGGGAAAAATCTTTACCGTATACTATATCTAAAGACTCAAAAATAACAAAATTGGTTTTTGAAACTGGTATTATAGGTGGTAGGTTTATGAGTGAAGATATTGTATTATGTCTTAAGTGGAGGGAATTAAAACAAAAAATATACCTTGACACTACTGTAACTGTTGCGCACAGTGGGCATAAAACTTGGCAAGGTGATTTTTCTTCTCATTTAAGAGATATTATTAAATAATAATGGTTTATAATGCACAAAAAACTTTTGATAACGGATTTGTTGTAGGTTATAATTTTAGTGGAGCTGAGTCTGCTGCCTCTGGTGTTCGCGCTGGTTCTTTTGGCTTAGACAATCAGTCTTTTACTTGGGCCACTTTTGTAACAGGATCTAATCCAACCATGCAGGAATATTGGTCTATCAAAAGATGGTATCAGTGGGGCTGTAGAAAGTTTTGGTTGCATTCTCCTTTTGGTAGGCCAAATTCTTCTTCTCCCTTAGAACCAGGACAATATCAGCCCGATCAATATCTAAACGCACTAAATGGACTAACTTATGGAGGATTAGTTTCCAATAATCCATGCCCATGGATGACTAAAGATTTCATACAGGTTTGGAGGGCATTGTCAACTGGTAAAAAAGGAAATCTATCTGATTCTATATGGAATTCTTGGACCAACCCATCTACTGGTTGGTTTGACCCATCAGACCCAATAAGCGTTACTGGTTATGTCGGTTCCATATGGGGCCCTATGGGTTCAAGATTTTCTTCCTATTTTGAAAAGAACCAATATGAAGCTATCGATAGATTAAAAGATTCTTATATGCCATTGATTAAATCTGGTATGAAAATTGGAATAGATGCTTTAGAAGCTATGCCTGGTCCAATTCCTGGTATTCATGTCCCGCTTTCAACTCTTGGAAAAAAGTCACAAATAATGTGGTGGCATTTTTTTTCGTGGCTTTGTGACCAAGTTGGCAAGAAAAATATTTATGTTGAGGCTTATCCAAGAAAGAAACTGTACAATGGGGTATATTATAATAACCCTTATATCGGTTGCAGTGTTGCTACGGACGATGCATTGTATTCTCAGGATTATGGATTATACAATCATTCTGATTCTGAGCTTGGTAAGGTTTATGTTCTTAAATCTTTTTGGAACAGTCCTCCCGTAACCAGAAAGCAGGACGGTTCTGCCGCAAAACACAATTTTTTATTAGCTTATGAAAATGCTCAGTGGCCCAATGATGGAGATGGTTTTTTGGATGGATACTGGTATGTTCAGCAGGTTCCTGCGAACGGATATGGTGCAGTTTGCAACTATGCTTCGTATGCATATATACTTAATGAGGACTTTCAGTCATGGGATCCAGCACCAGAAAGAGATATATCTGTTCCTCAAGTTTTAGTTAGTCATGCAGATTTACAGGACTATAGTGTCGCTTCTGGTTTTAATACCGCTCTAAATAATGAATTGTTTTTGAATAAGTTTCCTACAAGTGCTAGATTTGTAGATTATTTACAATACACATACGATGAAAAAAACTATGATCCAACAGTTTCTTCTGGTGATTTTTAAATTTGATTGAAGGTAAATTTAGTATTTCTTAATTAATAAATTATAGATGGAGAAGTATATTCTTATTTTCCAAGAAAAATCTAGGGTAAAATTTTCTTCTATAAAAAAATTCGTAAAAGATAAATACGGTTTATCTATTGATACTGTTTATTTGAAAGAATTGAAGAAAATAAGGCCTTTGGAGTTTATATGCATATCTTCTTTGGAAGAAAGATATGCAAGATACTTTATGTCATCTTTTGATGACAGTCAGTTTTTGTACTGGAAGGTTAATTACTCAGGAAAATTGATTGAAACTAGTAGCGCGGAAACTTCTTATTTAATAGGTGGATCAATATGTCTTACCGATATAATGAAATTAATGAAAATGGAATATAAAAATGGCTAAGGCTGGAAGAAGATCAGAACTAACTAACGTTTTTGACGACTTAAAAAAGTCTATTAGCGATTCTTCAGTGGAATCATTTTCTTCTGCTTCTGGTATACCAAGTATTATTGACTTTATAGAAAACAAAGATTGGCTTGGTCTGCCTCACAGAGAAAATCCAATTAATCTTTATCCTATGCAAAAAATAGTTCTTAAAAGTTTTTATAAAAACTCTATAGGGAACGAGAATCTTGTATTATCTGATGATGAAATAGATATATGTAAAAAACACGGACTTGATGATGATGAAAATGGAAATCTTCTTAGTAAGATGGAGTCAAATGAGACTTTCAGAGAATTAATTCTTGTTTGGGGTAGGCGCAGTGGGAAAGATTTTGTAATTAGTATTCTTGCTTGCTATGAGGCTGCAAAATTACTTGAAGCTCCTGGTGGAGATCCTTATAGACTTTATAAATTAGGAACTGGTGCACCATTTACAATTATAACTATAGCAAACAGTTCAGATCAGGCAAAAATTCTTTTTGATGAAATAAAAGATAAAATTATAAACTCTCCTTATTTTAAGGATAAGTTTTATCCAGAAGCTATTCTTGCAGACCAGATAAGGCTTTTGACTCCCGCAGACAAAAAGAAAAATGAAGAGCTCGAGGCAAAAGGTCTCCCTAAAAGTCTTGGATCTGTAATTATAAAGTGCGGTCACTCAAATTCTGATTCACTTGCAGGTATATCTTGTTACACTCTTCTTTTTGATGAGATTGGCTTATATAAACAAACTGCTGGCTCTTCTGGCGGAGAAAGTTTATATAGAACTCTTACTCCTGCAACAACTACATACATAAGAGAAGTTGAATCAGTTGATAGAAATGGTAATAAATTATTAAAAACAGTTTATGATGGCAAGGTGATATGCATATCTTCACCAAGAGGTAAGGATGGTGTTTTTTACGAGTTATTCAGGACGACTCCTCAAGTTAAAGACAGATTGGCTTGTAAATTGCCAACGTGGGCAGTTAATCCAAAGCAAAAAAGAGATCAATTAAGATCTATGTTCTCTCAAATGACTGAAGAAGAATTTAATATGGAATTTGGCGCTGAGTTTTCTGGGGTTTCAGGTCATACATTCTTTAATAGAGATGTTGTTGAAAAATGTTTTTATCTTAACATGAAGATGAAGGATTATGGAGAACCCGGATTTAGATATTTTTGCCATTTAGATCCTGCTACTTCTTCTCATAATTATGCACTTTCTGTTGTTCACAAAGAAAACTTTATTAATGAAACAAACGGTAAGGTTGACTGGAGAATAATTGTTGATCATGTTCACTATTGGACTCCAAGTCAAGACAAACCAATAGTCACAGAAGAGATAGATAGTTATATAATATCTTTAAACAGAAAATTCTTTTTAAGTTTAGTGACTTTTGACCAATGGAATTCTGCATCTAGTATAAAAAATTTACAAAAACATGGGATTCCAAGCAAACTTACAAGATTTACAAAAAGATATAAAATAATATTATATGATAATTTTTATGATCTTGCATGTAGTGGTAGGCTTGCCATCCCTCATCATGAATTATTAAAAAACGAGATGTTGTTTTTGCAGAGAAAATATATGCCTAATGGATATAGAGTGTACGCAAAAAAAGATGGCTTTGTAAGAACTGATGACCTTTGTGACTCTTTGGCTGGGGCTTGTTATACTGCGGTGTACCACGAAGCTGAAAAGCTTCCATCTGGCAGATTAGCAAAGATGGCAATTATTCCTGGACAAAATGAGGTTATTTGGAGAGGAATGCAGGGACAGGTGATGGGAGTTGGCAACGGATCTTCAATAGTAAATAATATTGAAAAGAGGACACCATTTAAATTTTGATAATAATATATAGATAAAAGAGAGGTAACAATGTTTAATATTTTTTCATTTTTCAAAAAAGCAAGCAAAGAAAGCAAGGTTCCATCTAATTTTGAGACTATAGAATCTAATCTCAGAAAAGATGTTGACAAGGATGCCGCTCCTGATTACCACGTAACCTTAAATAAGAATCTATCAGAATCTAGGGGTAAAGATGCTGAGGATCTTAACATAATGGAAAAGGTCATGTCAAAAACAAGAAAAGACAGTAATCAAATGGTAATTGAAGGTCAAATTGAAGATTCTATTAAGAGAAATGCTGGAGAGGATCTTCAGGTTCCTTTAGTTAACGTTATGTCATTGGAAAATGACAGAAGAAACAATGAACTTTTCTCAAATGCAATGAAAGGCATGAAAAAAGATGAAAGTCTGTTTAAAAAATACGTTAATAAACAATTGAGCAGAGAGCCTCACATGGTTCAGACCAATATTAGATCTGATAGATCTGAACTTCCTAATAATACTGAAAGAATAAAAGATAAGGGTTTCATTCCAACTGATTATTCTGACTTTCAACAAAACAACAATGATATTTCCTCAAGGAAGTCAATTGAGCTTGAAAAGATAGCAAGTAGTTTGGAAAAAGTTTGCAAATTAGATGAAATAATTCTTACTGAAATGGTAAATGCAAAAACAAGCGGAAAGTCTATAGATGACGATTTGATTAGACACGCAGAATTAAAAAAGAAAGAAATTCTCAGTAAAATAATTGTATCTAGTGAAGATCATCAAGATGATCACGATATAAACTTAGACGTTATTATGGGTAAGTTTTAAAATTCACCATAATGAAAAAAATAGAATCATCTAGTTATAAAATTGCTAGAAGGGGCGAAGATCCTCCATCTGCTTTTCAGCAACCTTATGACAGGCCAGATCCATACAAAAGGTACCGTGGCACCAATAGTGGCAAAGGTTACAATTTGACAACTTTATTTTCAGGTCCTCTTGCAGGAGAGCCAGAGTCTCTTGGTTGGTCTGCTGTTTCTCCAACGAAATCTGTACAGGAAGGTTTTAATACTAAAACACATCCTCTTTCTGAAAATGGAGATCCAGATCAGCCTTTTAATGTGGATGAAGAAACAGATTCTTCTTCAACTCAGTATGGTGATGGAGATTACAGTGTTGGTTTTTTTGAAGATTCTAGTCCTTTGTCGAGAAATAATCAGACATTTAATAAAATGCCAGGTAGACAAACGCTTGAACATCAATTAAAAAACAAAAGGAATACTAATGAAAATAAAAGTCAACGATTCCCTCAAGGGAGAACTGTACATAAGCTGTCTTGATCTTTCATTGAGGAAGGGTCAAATTCTAGACATAGAAAAAGATCATCTTGCTCATCATGATATTGTTTGGGCTATCAATAAAGGGTATATCTCCTTAGTTGATGGCGAAGTTTCGTCAATCATGGACGGTAAGGTTGAATTGAAAAATATATCAAACAGAACTCTTATACTTCCAGATAGTGATAGGGCATTGTCTCCTGGCTCATCTGTTTTTGTAGATTCTTCTTTGCTTTCTAGGCAGGGATACGAATACCTTATAAATAAAAAACTTTTACAAATTTTCTCTCATACTGTTGATACTGTTGTGGTAAAAGATCCAAAAGTAGAAAACAAACCTAGTGTAAAAAAGAAAACTTCAAAAAAGGTAGTTAAAAAGGTTTCTGTTTCAAATGATTCTTCAAGCGAGGACATGGAAATTTCTGATGTAACAGTAACTGTGCAACCCGTTACTACAAAGAAAGCAGATGCTAAGCCCTACAATCCTAATTCCAGAAAAACAAAGGAAGATAATGCAAAATCAAATAATTTACCTCAGAACTCTGAGGTGGTTATAAATGATCAAAATTAGTAGTGAAGCTTCCAAAAAATTTAAGAAAACAAAAAAGAAGAATACTTCTGTATTAAGGAGATATTTTTCTCTTTTGTATCCTAAAGACTATGTTAATGTTTTAGTGCCTGAAGATAATAAGCAATGACCGAATCTATACACAAAGAATTATTAGCTCGAGGTTTTAGGTATGACAATGGTAATATATTGTCAACATTAAACAACACTATATATAGTATTGAATACTTTCAGCATAACATAAAGCAATCTGAAGATTCTTTTAAAAAAGATATAGTATCTTGTTGGGATGAAATTTTTAAACTAGATAATTCTTTTTCATATAAAGGCAAAGCAGACAAAGATTTGATGAATATTGTTGTTTACATGGGAAATAAGATACAAAGAAGAATATCATGTGGCTTTTATGGAAAAAACAAAAGTAAAATCACTTCTTATGTTAATAAATTATTTTCATATAACTCAATAAATTATTTCAACAATTCAAAATGTAATATTTTTATAAAAAACTTTAATTGCATTTTGAGATGTGAAATATCTATGTTGAATTTATTTATTATAAATCGTCTCGTATCTAATCTTTCTAAGGATATTAAAAAGGTAAGTTATAGTTATAATCAGGGTGTAGAGGGTCCTTGGAGTCATCTTGATCTACCTATGCAAGAAAGAGTTTTTGAGTGGAAAGATGTTGATGAGGAAACAATGGGAAGGCAAGACGACAAACAGCATCAAAGAAGATATCTTATGGGTCTTGAAGACTATGATTCAACAGATGGCTTTAAAGAAGGTTTTTACTACAGAGATCTTGCTTTAGAGCCATTTTTGTTTGAAGATGCTGCAGAGGAATCTCCATATCCCTATAGAAGTGTTCTTTGGAGTCAACCATGAATAAGCACTCTCAGCTTCAAAGTTTATTTTCTCGTTCAATTCAAGACGATTTCATAAAAATGAGTCTTGCGTCGGATTTATTAAAAATAGTTGAGTCTCCTGTGAAGACTTCTTCAAATTCTTTCAGTAAGCCAATGAGTGTTGCTTTTGAAAACATAAAAAATTTACAAAGAATGGGTCTTATTTCATTATCATTTAACAATGAAATTAAAATAACAGAGTCTGGAAGAAAAATTCTTGAGTATTTTATACTTAATAATGATGACTGTACTTTAAAAGATAATCCCAAAAATTATTCTTCTAGATCGATAAGAAGAATATGATTGTGGTAAGAAAAATTAATAATAAAAACACAGACTTATTAGGTATAGTTAAAAGAATTAAAAAAAGTTTTGATGTAGAAATAGAGGATAATAATTTATACTCTTACTCTATTAAAATTTATAGTAATAAAGATGATTTAGAGGCTATTTGCTCATTACTTTATAATAATAAAACTAAGTATGAAGTTATTGAAGAATAAAATTCCAATATTAGTTGAAATTGCAGATTCTAATTTTAAGAGGCAGAATGGTCTTATGTTCAGAAAAAGCATACCTGATAACTATGGTATGTTATTTTCTTTTGATGAACCTCAGGTTTTAAAATTTTGGGGTATGAATACATTTGTCCCACTTGATATATGTTTTCTAGATGAAAATTTTGTTGTTAAATCTATATCATCTATAAAACCACATGATTTAAATTCCATATCATCTGATTGTCCTTGCAAGTTTGCTCTTGAGACAAATCTTGGTTTTCTTGATAAATATGGTATAAAAAATGGCACAAAATTAAAATTATGGAAAGATGGTCCTTCTTCTTTTATGGATTTAGACTTTGAAAAAACTGCTCAATCTGAAAACAAAAAAGATGAAACTGGAAAAAAAGTTGAAGAAAATAAAAAAGAAGAAATTTCAAAATTAGTAGAAGAAAAAAACAACAAACCGGATGTAGAGACCAGCAACATACCTGAAGAAGATTTTGATGACACGCCAGACTCAAAATTACTTGTTGATAATGAGAATTCAACAAAACCAGATGTTCAGAGGCAGACAACCGAAAAAATAATAGAAGAGAATGATACAAATAAATTAAAAAAATATCCTAAATTTTCATCATTTTTTGAAGCATTAAGATGGTCTTATTCAAATGGAGAAGTTATAAGAATATTTTATAAAACTTTAAATGGCAACAGGATAGTCAGGGATGTTGAGCCGCATGGTCTTTTTAAGTCTAGAAAAAGCGGCAGACAAGTATTGGTAACTTTTGATAGAAATGTTAATCAGCCAAGAAGTTATATTGCTATGAATGTAAATCAATATTCCTTTATTGGAAGGAAATACCAGAAAAAATTTATATTTACTTAATATGAACGATCTTATAAGAAACTTAATATTTGCATCAAAAATGGCAGAAATATCTAGCAATAGGGATATTTCAGGTATTTTACTTGAAGCTTCAGAAAATTTACACATGGTTAAAACAGCGCAATATGCTGGTTTTCAGGGTACTGCTGTAAGAAATGGTAGATGTTTTTCAAATTGTATAAGAATGAAGAAACATGCCAAGCCTGATTTAAAAGATCAGGAAGTTTGGTCGGAATGTCACAAAGAATGGATAACCAGTCTGTATTCTTCTGAAGGAAATGAATTTGATAAATACGCTAGTTCTGACGCAAACGACAATCTTAAAAATGAAATAAGGAACAAGGTTGCTTCAGGTATGGATATCGGAGAATCTGCTTGGAAAAGTATACTGGAGCAAAATTTTAGTATCTCTCATGAGATATCAAGAAATTCTAAAATAATTAGAGATTGTGCATCAAAACTTGCCAGTTCTGGTAATTCAGACTTGGTTAATGAAATTAACAAAATAGCTGATCAATTGGATATTGAGGCAGAAAAAGAATTTAATTTTGTAATTTCTGAAGTATTTGGTGAAGGTAAAATATAAAATTATGATTATTAATAAATAAAGGAGATCATCACTATGGAATTTTTTACAAATCGTATCGTTGTTAATGGGCCAAAAAAGAGTTTTGCAGACATCATAAATGAAGTTTCTAATAAGGGCATGAAGAAGAAGGCATCTAAGGACGCTGAATTGTCCGAAGGAGAAAAGGCTCAATTAACTCCGGCTCAAGAAAAACTTCCAGAAAATCTTGCCAAGGCCATAGCCAAGTCAAATAAGAAAAAGAAGGTTAAAGGTAAAGGCAAAAAAGGCAAAAAGAAAGCAGGTTCTGTTGATTCCGTTAAGATCTCTTCTATAACTCCTAACGAAGACGGTACGGTAACTTTGGATATTGATGAAAAAGTTCTTGCTACAAAAGTTGCTGAAGAAGAAGATTGTTTGAAGTCATCTGATGATGAAATGGATGAAATGGATGAGGATGGTGATGAGGATGGTGATGAGGATGAAGGCGAAGATGAAGAAACTGATGATGGTGAAGAAACTGATGAGGATGAGGATGAGGATGAGGATGAGGATGAGGATGAGGATGAGGATGAGGATGAAAGCGAAGATGAAGAGGACTCAGACAGCGAAGGCTCATCTTACGTAGCATCTCTTGAGGCTTTTGAAAAAGAAATGGGATGGGATAAGGAAGCCGCATCTGACATGAAACAAGCAATTGAAGGTGATAAATGCGGATGCGGCACAAACTATGCAGAGTCAAAAGAGGCCTCTTCCGTTCAGTTTGTCAAAATTGCCAACTTAACAGACAAGCAAAAAGGCGTATTTAGAAAATATTGGTCCAATATTTGGCCAAAGGAATTTATTGATGCTGTGTTAGACACAGAAAATTGATATGAAATTTTTTCCATCAGGTAGACTGCATAAAATGCAGTCACAAATATTCAGAAACGCTCAGCTGGATCAGATTTTTTCTGGTCCCGCTGACGTTTCTAAGCAGGCTTCACCAGTAGATCCACCAAAAACAGACCCACCCCCACCAGAAACTATGCCACCACTAAAAAATCTAAAAGATCTTGTTAAGCAAGAACTGATTGAAACATTTGGTGTTCCAGAAAGACTCCTTAATTCTAAGTCTGGTTGGTATTCAGAAAAAACAGATTTTTCTACAGGTGAAGATTCTGGATTTTTCTTGATACCAACTTTTTCTGGAGAGAATGAGTTTTCAAAGGAAGACTTAAAAAAATTCATTCAAAAAATTAAAAAAAGTCATCCTGATCTTGCTTTTGCAGCAGAATTAATTGATGGTAACTATAAAGTTTCATTTAAAACTGTAAAGCAACAGGATCCGGTAACATCTGGTTCTAGCTTCGACAATCTTCCTTCTGTTAATAAAAAAGCAAGCAGCAATAATGATGAAATTTTTGCTGATCTTATAAATTCTAGACGTGAATATCTTTATAGAAAACTACGAGGCATTGAATGAGAATATTTAAAAACAAAGATAATTTTTCAAGTTCTATCTTTGGTTCTTCTGAAAAAAACGATACAGACAAAACAGTAAGTCCTAGCGAAGGTTTGTGGTCTAATTTTTTTAACAAAAAAAGTGAAGTTCTTGAAAATAGTCTTTTGCCAAATGCAAAAACAGTTTCTGGTAAACAGATGCCAGCTTCTGAGGGTTCGGGTTCTGCTCTTTTAAATTCTTCAAAACTTGCTGGTTCTGATTTGTTCAATAAAAAAGTTTCAGATAAAACAAAGCAAGAAAGAACACAGGAAAAGCAAGAGCTTAAAAATAAATTGAGTTCTTTAGATAGAGAATACAGAGTTAAAACAACAGACGATACTCTAATACCAAAAATAAATAGCGTGTCTAAGTGTTCAAGTTCAGAGTCTGGCAAAACTTCTTCTCCTAAAAATTCAGTATCTATTTTTGATGATAATCCATTTGACGGTGTAAAAGATAGGGAGAAGATATCTAAAGCTCCAAGAGAAAAAAATCAATCAAAAATGACTCCAGTTAAAACATCTGAAATTCTAGATAAGGTGTTTGATTCATTGAAGGGTAAGGAAAAAAATGCATAAGCCATCTAATTTTTTTAGTCTGGCTAAATTTTCTCAGCTTTCAACGCAGAATTTATCTAGTCCGGTTTTTGAAAACGCAGAAAGTAGCACAGCCCCTGTTGAACAAAAATCTGAATCATCTCTTCCTGTTTTTGATGCAGGTGATTTTGACGGACAAAATATGCTTGAATCTGAAGGTTCTGATTCAAAAAATCTAAATTTTAATAACCACTTAGAGTTTTATAATTTTCTCAAAGATATTTTTGAAAAAAATAATAACGATTCAGCTGCTGCCTTTGACGAATCTTGGAATGGGATTCTTGCCCCCTTTCTTGGAGACTCTTCTGGGGCTTCCCAGGTTGAGGACGGGCTTAAAAGGTTTTTTAGCTCAGAAATAGAAAGCGAAGATGCGGTTGATCTTGTAAATGACATATTTTCTATATATTCAAGTTCTATAGGACCGGAGATTGAGCCAATCATGACACAAAAACAATCAAATGAAATTATAAACGATATGATAAAGAGATCAAGAGAATCTATTTCTATTATAAGTGATTATATTTGCGATAATCTTGTTGGCAATTGCGACACAAGTAATAATTCTTCTATGAAGAAAGAAGCTCAACACAAAGGAATGGAGAATATTTATTACTTTGGTCCAGAATCAGTTAGTGTAAGTCCTTTTACTAATGACATACAGTCTGGTCTTCATAGGGTTGAGCAGAATAAAGGTTTTGGACTTGTTTTAGATGACATTAAGGACTTGGATTATGAAGCCATATGGCGTCAAAATGTTATGGATAAATATACGCAGCCATATAGGGATGAAAATGGCAATTATGTTGGTGGTTATTTAAATAAAAGATTTGAAATTAATAGAAACATTGATCCAATAAATAATATGCAACTTCCTCCTGGTGTTCGCAACAGGCCTTATGTTCCAGAGCTTGGATTAACAGAAGCTCGTATGGAAGTTGCAAGAGGAAACAAAGATAAGTTATCAGATCCTTTTAGTTTGTCCAGTGTTGATTTGAATTTAAAAAAAAAGATATAACTAAGTCTGCCCAGTTGGATCTTTCTGGTTATGATTCTTATAAGGGCAGATCAAAATCGAACAATACTTACAAAAACTTAAAAAGAGTTTGTCCTATTTGCAACAGTGATAATTCTGCAGATACGTCGAAAAATAACAACAAGTGTGTTAATTGTGGAGCCTCTTTAAGAGGCGTTCCTTCTCAATTTGTATTTGCGATAGGTAAGAAAAAACAGTAAAAATAAATGGCAAAGAAAACAGAACAACAAATTAGTAGTGATTCGCTTAAGGACCAGAAAATGATTAATTCTGCCGTTGTAAATATGCCTCTAACAAAAGCTGCTCAGTATATGGGCGGTAGTGCATCTACCATATTTACTCAGCCCATGTTCTTTTCTCCGCTTCACACGCCTCAAAGTTGGCAAATTGCAAGCAAGAGAAAAGAAGTCTACCAGTGGTCTAGGTTCTATTATGAAAATGAACCAAAAGCTGCGGCAGGAATAGACTTTTACGCAGGCTTCCCAATGAATGGTTTTACTTTGGAATGCAAGGACAAAAAAGTACTTGCATTCTATGAGCATTTAATAGATAAAATAAATTTGAGTTATTGGTTTAGAAAAATATCTCACGAATATTTTTTACTTGGAGATGTGTTTGTTTTTACTGAAGTTGACTGTCCTCATTGCGGTGGTCATGGCGTTTTACCGGATGGCCGTCAGTGCAACCATCCTGATGGTACATTCAAGAGAATTCTTATTTTAAATCCTGATTTCATAGAAGTAAATAATTCTCAGCTTGCAGAAAAACCAACAATTGCTCTTATTCCTGATGATGATTTAAAGAAAGTTGTTCAACACAAAAAGCCCAAAGAAGTATATGAGAATATACCTCAAAACGTAAAAGACATGATATCTTCTGGCGCTGCCATACCTCTTTCATCAAGATGTGTGTCTCATTTGAGACACAAAGGCTCTCCTTACGGAGTCTATGGAGAGAGTCTTCTAAGAAGACTGTTTATGGTAATAGCATATAAAACCAAGCTGATGACAGCTAATTGGATAATGGCTGAAAGGCACATTCTTCCAATAAGAATAGCAAAAGTTGGAAATGATAATCGTCCAGCTAGCGAATACGACATAGCTGATGTTCAGAGTCAACTTGCCTCTGTTGCAAATGACCCAAACTTGACAATAGTTACTCATCATGCTTTTGAATTAATACACGAAGGTGCTACTGGAAAGATTCACGATATTGCTTCTCAGCTTGAGTACGTTGGTAAAGAAATGCTTGATGGACTGATGTTGAATCAGGGTCTTCTTAATGGTGAGCTTGCCGGGTACAGTAGCGTTGCCATAGGCGCAGAAACCATGATACGTAGACTTGAAACTTGGCGTCAAGAGCTTGCTGAATGGTGTGAGAAAAATATATTTCTTCCTATAGCACAGATGCAGGGTTTTGTTGATGTTTCTAAGTCTGAAATGATTAACGAAACAGTTTATCTTTATCCCAAGGTAAAGTGGAACGATCTCAAGCTCAGAGACAATAGTCAGTATTTGCAGAGTCTTTCGCAGCTTCACGACAAGGGTATAATATCAACACAAAAACTACTACAAGAATTTAATATAGATTACGATCAAGAGATTAATAGAATAAGAGAAGAACAAATAGTCAGTGGTAAGGGAGGTCTTGTTCAGCAAGGGGCTGGTGGCGGTGGTGGTGGATTAGATCTTGGTATGGGCGGCGGTGGCCTTGATCTTGGTTTAGGTGGTGGAGGCGCACCTGGAGGAATGCCAGGAGATATGGGTCTTGGTGGATTGGACATGGGAGGTGGCGCTCCGATGGGAGGTGCTCCCGCAGGAGGTGCTCCCGCAGGAGGTGCTCCCGTAGGAGGTGCTCCCGTAGGAGGTGCTCCCGTAGGAGGTGCAGTTGCTTCTCAAGAAGAATCTTTAAATTTGATAAAAGAAGCTCAGCAGCAACAGGGTATTAATCCAGATTTTAGAGTTTATAAAAAAGGTAAACAACCTAAAAAGGAAAACATAAAAGACCAGAAGGATCAAAAGCTTGCTCCAATATATTTGACAAAACCTGAACAAAAATTATATAATATAATTTCTTCTTTAAAATTGCCCTATAGAGTATTTGCTCAATACAAACAGGCAATACCAGGCCAAACGAATCCCTATCTTTTAGATTTTGCTATTCCTGACCTTGGTTTAAACCTAGAGGCTGATGGTGATTTTTGGCATTCTGATCCAGAAAGTATACAAAGAGATAAGGAAAGAGACTATAGACTCGCATCTATGGGGTGGAGAGTAATTAGATTAAGAGAGGACGCACTTAATAATAGGGCAGATGTTTGCGAAACTATCATTAGAAATAATATACAAGATATTATTAATGAGAAAATGAAAAAAAGGTCTAATTCAGATGAAAATGAAATTATTATTAAGATATCATCCAATGATATGAAGGATGATATAGTAATAATTAAGAATTCTTTTGAATATGATCAAAATAGCGGCTAAAAGAATTAAGGACAGAAACATTTCATGGAAAGAGATGTATTCTGAAAGAACACAGCCATTAAAAAATAGATATGAATCTGAATTGGGCAATGGCTCCTATTACAGATGGGAGGGTCACGACTACACAACAAATAGTGATTATTATGTTGTTTGTTCTCCAGCAAGAACTAAGAATCTTGATAAGATGTATTTTGCTGGGATTAAAAAACTTCCGCCAATATACAAAAGAAGTATCACAAAAGTTTATAGTCCCTACGGAAAATATTTTCAAAATATTGTTTCAGCATTGACTTATCTAAATAAAAAATATAATGTACCGTTTCCAAAAAATCAATTTAATTATACTATTCTTCATCTTCAAAATGTGGAAATTCCAAGAACTGTAAAGGCGTAACGAATGGAAAAAAGATCAATTAATTTTAATCCTTCTTAAATTGGAGTCCTCAATGTGCCTCAGCAAAAGATCAATTAATTTTAATCCTTCTCAAATTGGAGTCCTCAATGTGCCTCAGCATTGGGAAGAGTTTAATTTAAATTCAATAATAAAGTCTGCAGCACTAAATGAAGAAAACAAAAATGGATCTTTTGAGGATTTTGATCTCAAAGAAGCAATAAATAAAAATCCAGAACATCTTTTTGTAAAAGTTTTTGCAATAAAAGAAAATGAGATGAATGACAACGGAGATTTCTTTTCAAAAGAAGAGCTTCAAAAAGCCGCAAAAACATTTATTGGTGTTCCTGTTTTCGTAAATCATCAAAATGATGATATAGAAAAAGCAAGAGGCAAAGTTGTTCACGCATGGTACGATGAGTCAAAAGGCGGTATTTACACCATAAACATGGTTGATAAAATTGCCTATCCAAGACTTGCTCGTGGCATAGAAACTGGTGTTATAACAGGTACTTCAATGGGCTGCAGTGTTCAGCATTCTATTTGTAGTGTTTGTCACAATCAGGCTTCTACCGCTAAAGATTTTTGTTCTCATATAAAAGAGAGAAAGAAAAAGAAGTTTTCTGGTGAATGTGAATGCGAATATCATAAAAATGGCAATTATGACGTGTGTCCATTATGTGGCGGGAAAAAAGGTGAAAAGAAAAAGATAAAGCATAAAGACCAAACTATATATGAGCACAACTATGGTGTTAAGTTTATAGAAGACAGTTTTGTTGTAAATCCTGCATGTCATGATTGTCTTGTGGCTGAAATCCTAAATTCAGACGGCATTAATAAAAAGGTTGCAGAACTTTCTGAATCTATAACAAAACTAGCATCTAGCGTTCCTGTAAACGAGCAGAGTCATATTTGCGAAAATGGGATGTGTTCTTTAAGAAAGGTTGCTGGAGTTTCGGAAATAAACGAGTTAAATCAGGCTATGAATTTAATGGAGAGAGTTGCTCGTTCACTTATGGCCCAAAAAGAAAGAGTTAGCCTAGAATATGTTAGTGATATTGTTAAAACATTGGCCGATGTTCAAAAAATATCAGACGAACTTATAGAAATGGGTTATGCCAAATTGCCAAGTCCAAGTGTTCATGATGCAAGCGTTGGCACTAGTTCTGCTGCATCTCCAATAAATAAAGAAAGAATAGGGCAACTTTCTCCATCTCCCGCTGCAATGCAAACATTTCCTCAGCCTGCAATTCAGCAGGCAATTCAGCCAAAACCATCTCCTCAGCCTGCTCCTAATACTGTATCTCCTATGGAAACATCATATGGAGATGATGTTGGAAGGGTTGTAAAACCAAATATTTCTCCAAAAGGTGCTAATTCAAGGGAGGAATTTACAAAAATATCAGAAAATTTAATTAACAGTCTACAGTCTGTTTATTCTAATGGGAATCTAATAAAAAATCAAATAACAAATATGTCAGATCAAATCTTAAATAACAAAATCGTCCAAATAGACAGAGATAATCTATCTGTTATTATTTCTGCTGATGGCGATGGTGAAATAAAAATTGCTGAATGCAGAGACGGAAAAATTATGAAGTTGTCTGATATAGACTTATTTGATTCTGAAATGCAGGATCTCATAAGGGGCAATTCTGCTAAGGCAGCAGAATTGATTATTGAATCGATGATAGGTAACAAACAGGAGATTAAGGAATCCATGGAAAACAATGAAAATATAAAAATAGCTCAGTCAAAAGATACTATTACCGAAAATCAGCTTAATGGCTCTGACCTAAAGCTCCATCCAAGATGGAAAGAGGGAGAGCATTACACTGCCATTACCGAAAGTTCTGAGCAGCTTGGAGCAAAGTCTCCTAAGTCCAAAGATGTTTCCAGTGATTCTCCACAGGTTAGAAAAGGAACATATTCTGAAATTACCGAGCTACAGCTTGCTAACAACAAGAATGGTTTCCTTGCTCGTTGGGGAGATTTTCCAACCGTTATTACCGAGGGTCAATGGACAGAAATGTCTAGAGAAGTCTTTGCAAAAATGCCTTCTGATTGGACTAGTTACGTCCAAACAGGTCAACTTGATTCCTTAAGAGACTCTCATAGCTGGAAAGAGCCAACTGTTGTCACCGAATCTCAATTAAGAGGCTCTTCCAAGAAAACTGCATCTTCTGTAAATGAAATGCTTAAGTCTGCATCCGAAGCTGTTGTTGATTCAATCGTAACTTATGGTCTTTCTGGAGAACAACTTAAGAGAGTTGTTGCTTTTGTAAAAAGCAATCCACACAATCACCTCAAAGCTTCTTATATGACTCTTGTAAATTCTGCTCCATGGACAGTTGATATGAGACAGGATGTAAATGCCAAAAATAGATTCTTTAAGAAGGCCAGCTCATCAGATATGGATCCTGTTGATTCTTTCATAGGTGCCATGTCTGACAATATCGGTTCTCACAGGGCAGAAGATTTTATAGATGCTGTTAGTTTCATAGTAAATGACAGTAGTGCTTGGAAGGTTGCAAACGACAAGGCCGAAGAAAGAGTTGCTAGCATTAACAGTGAAGATGAAATATCTTCCAAAGAAGATATCTTTAGAAAGGCATTTGCAGAAAATGAGCTTCCAGAAGATGGAATGTTTAAGGTTTGCTGCACAATCAAGGATGATATTGGAATAGATCCATCTGACAATAAGAATTTCTTGAAAGCCGTATTTGCTTTTGCTCAAGATTCAGTATCTGACAGATTTGGAGATATAGACATAATACCAGTAAATGTTGATATAGATGAGGAGAACGGTCTTGTTGAATGCACTGCCAAGCAGGCATCAATGCTTGATGATTCCGAGCTTGAAGCTTGGAATAAGGTCGCTTCTTCCTTAAATGAAGAATCATCAGAGTCTGAAGATTCTGACATGGTAAGAACTGCTTCTTCTGATAACTCAAACTCAAGAAGAGCTCGTATACTTGATGAGCTTGATAGGCTTGAAAAGCAGGCTCAGCTTGCTGGTGGTCAGATGCCAACGGCTCTAAATCCAGCTGGTATGGGTGCTGGAATGCAAATTCCTGGTGCTGGTGCTCCTGCTGGCGCACCTCCAATTGAATCCTTAACAGCTGGTTCTCCTGCTGGTGGTGCTGCAGATCCACTTTCCGGTTTAGACATGGGCATGGATGATAAAAAGTCTGATGACGAAGAAGAAAAAGCCAAGCCTGGTGCAGGGTACCCCATGCCTGCTGCAGCTGTTTGCGTAATTTGTGGAAACAATGATGTTGATGTTGGTGGTGGTAAGGCTAACTGCAAAGGTCCAGGATGCGGAGCCAACTATACAATTAAGGTTGTTCCAGATGCATCTTTGCTTGACAAGATAATGGATGGGGACATTGATGATAGCGATACTAAGCCAAATTCTTCTTCTGACGTTGAAAAGGGTCTTGGAGGAGAAGGTCCTGCTGGTCCAGCTCCTGCAATGCCTCCAATGGCAGCTACTGCAAAGCTTAAGGTTGACACTCTCAACAAAATAGCTAAAAAGACTCCATTTGGTTCAATAAGTCCAGTTACTGGTAGTAATAATACCATGAAGGTTGGTGGAAGTACGTGGAAGTGCCTTGACAGTGGTCAAGAATACATAGTCCGTGTTGCTGCCGATTCAAAAGATCCCAAATCTGTTTGGGCTCAGTGGGAATGGATACCTGAATTTAAGCGCGTTGAATGCTCTTCTTGCTCTAGGAAAAAGGCAAACTTTGTCAATAATCTTGGAAAAATGGGTATTAGTGAAAGCACATTTGATTCCATGAATCTTAATGACAAATCTTCTGTTATACTTGCAATGAAGGAAAAGGGACTTTTGAATGAAACAAAAGTAGCATTCAATTCAGAAGACTCAAAGAATGTTCTTGGTCTATTCAAGGCAGCTTTCTCCACAGGAAATAAATTCCCAATGGAAACATGCCTTGAAAAACTTGCAAGAAGATTTGGCGAGGATGCAGTATCTATGAGTGGACCATGTGAGGGTAAGAATCTTGCTGATTGCGTTTGCTCTAGTCTTGCTAATGAAAAAATGTATTCAACAGGTCTTGCGAATAAGATTGCTTCTATATGGGTTGAAAAAGAAGCTGGTTCTGAATGTATAGAAGATTTTGTAAGAGAGGGAATGACAATAAAGCAAGCTTCTGCTTCTTGTGAGCAACTTAGAAACAAGTATATATCTGAAGAGGAGTTACTTGCTGAGGAACTTACAAGAGTCGCTACCGGAGACATGATGGTTGCCGAAGATGCTGTAGCAGAATCAGACCCTTTTAGCTCAGAAATGGGATCTTCAATGGATTCTGATATGTCATCTTCTGACGAACAGAATTCTGGTTCTGTTGATCTTGACATTCATATGTCAGACGCCTCACTTGAAAATCTAGAGAAGAGCCTTAAGGAAGTTCTTGATGCATTAGCTCCTCTAACAGATGGTTCTGACGATGGATCAAAAACAGAAGATGTTTCTGAAAATACTTCAGAAGAATCTGAGCATGTTGAAGACTCTATGGACTCAGAAGAAGATGATTCTATAATGGATGAAATCCCTGATGCAAATGCAAATAATGAAGAAATGATGTCAGAAGACAAGGATGCTGCTATGTTAAAGCATGCTCCAGAAAGTATGGTCAAGGAAGAGGGAGAATATGCAATGAAAGAGTCAGAGTCACTTGGCGAATCTCTTAAGAGAGGTCGCATTGTGGGCGTAAACAAGATTAACCTTGATGTTTCCAAGCTTGCTCAGGCATTGAGCAAATCTGCTGGCGATAAGAAGGTTCAACTTTCTAACGCTCAGGATCAATCTGAAATAGGAACTATTTCTTCTGGTAAGGCTCTTAAATCTGAGCATGGAGAAGGCTTTGATGCAAAGGGTCCCAAAGTTCCTGGTGGTCATGGCAAGGCTCTAAAGTCAGAGCATGGTGATGGCTTTGACGATACTGCTTACCCTGAAGTTCCTGTTAATGGTCCAGCCTTGGAGGGCGAGTCTGAATATAAGCCTGAAAAGGGTAATATGATGACTGGCGGTCAAAACGGAAGTGGTTCTTCTTCAACTGGCAAGTACCAGATGACAAGAAGTGCTTTTGAAGAAAGTCTTGCTAAGCTTGCCAAGGAGATGTCTCTTTCTGTAAATATAGTACAGGAAGATCCATCTATACAGCCAGTAAAGGGCAAGGACTCATTGACCGTAGATGGATTTGATCCAGTTGAAAATGGTGGCAAGCCTCTCTCAAGTGAGCATGGCGAAGGTTTCAATGCAGAAACCCCATCAATTCCAGCTGGTGAAGGTTCTATGGGTCACGAAAAGGAAATGGGATTAACTCCAGAAAAACAAGAACAAATAACCGGTGGTCAGCTTGGGGCTGGCTCATCGACTAAGAAGAGTAATAAACCGAAGACTGCAACTGCTTCTAGCAGTAAAGAGTCCAACGAGTCAAGCAAAGATGCCGCAATTAAGCTTGCAGGTAAAATGGTAGAGAGTAAAATAATCTCTTCCAATGATCTTCCAAGTAAGATTGCTGAACTTGAGAGATATGAAGTATCTCAGATCAGAGACATTGAAAAAGCAATGTTTAGGCAGGCTAGCGTGGCTCAAAAGGGACTTGTGACGGCTTCCAAGGGCGTAGAGCGTCCTCTGGTTATCGGTGAGACAAGTAGCAACAGGAACGGTTATACGGATCTCCGTTCAAAAATATCTTCTCTATTCAGTCTGCAACATCAGGTAGATGCTGCAGAGGAGACAGATAATGTTCAGATTAGGAAAACGTTTAAATAATTTAATTTGAAAGGAATTAAATCATGGCTTTAATTGAAGTATATCACACCATTGCCAGTAACTTTTTAGTTGATAGCAACTCTGCTACAATTAAGGAAGGAATGGGCGTAGAGCTCGTTCCAGGAGACAATGTTCCTGCAGTAAAAAGAAAGGCAACTGGAGCGAACGTATGCATAGGAATAGCTGGAGACAGTAAGTCTTCAACTGGTCCTAACAAGCCCTATGGCGCTAGCGTTGTTGTTAGCGGCACAGGAACAGTTGTCGCCACTCAGAATCGTGTTAGTGACATGTTCAATGAAACAACTGCTTCTGGCAGGGTAACTGTGTATCACGGCGTAGGTGAGTTCTTCACCGACCAATGGGACACAACACTTGCCACTGGTTCTTGGCAAGTTGGTGGTGCTCTGTACGTAAACGCTTCTGGTCTCATAACTGCGACAAGTAGTGGAAACCAGATCGGTCGTTTGCTTGCAGCTCCTGCTCCATATCCAAGCGGCGTTCCTGGTGGTTTTGACGATCCAGATTCACGCGTGGACAGCACTGTTGTAGATGGAAGTACCTCGTTGGGATCTTTCATACATTTTGCAATGAACGTTCAGTAATTGTTAATATTATTTGAATTAGCAAGAATATTAACAATAATAGGAAAGGAACATTAAATATGTCTTATAACAAAGATGGTTTAACTCACAATGAAAAGGAAGCAGTGATTGCTCAAGCACTCTCCACTGAGGAGGGCCGCGTGGCTCTTGCTCAGGCAATGGTTGAGCCAATTCGTCGTTCTCTTGAATATCAGGCCATTGGTCGTAAGCTCCTCATGGTTGATGAGCTTCCCCAGGGTGCATTGCCCCGCTACGAGCGCGATGTTGCTTCTATAGCAACAGTAGTAGCTCGTCAGGGAGCAGTTCCTGATCAAATCCAAGAGGGTGAAGAAGTGCTCGTCCCAACCTTCGAAATCGCTGCTCACCCAACGATTCGTCTCTCTGAAATCAAGGCTCGTCGTTTCTACATTGTAGACCGCGCTCAGATCAAGGCCAAAGAGGCTATTCAGAAGGAAGAGGACAAGAACATCTTTGCAGCTCTTATCTTTGCTGCAGAGAATCGTGGCGATCAGGTTGTTGAAACAACCGCTGATCTCACCACGACTGCCCTCAATACTGCCTACAGATTCGTGGAGGAGCATGATCTTGTTGCAAGCAAGGTTGTCTGCCATCCCAAGCAGTATGCTACAATCAGAACCTTTGGAAAAGATTTCTACGATGAGGCAACAACTCGTGAAATCCTTACAACTGGTCTGTATGGCCACCTTTGGACAGCTGACATACACGTTAGTAGTCAGTTGAACTCTGTCAAGGTCATAGTCACTTCTAGCCCAGACACCGTTGGTGCCTTCCCAATTCGTCAGGACATTACTGTCCTTCCCGCAGACGATCCAAAGAAGCTACGCCTCGGCTGGGTCATCTATGAGGAAGTCGGAATCGTTGTAATGAATGATTACGCTCTCTCTCTCATCCAAGTTGGTGGAACCACCTAATATCTCCTGATATCAGGTGTCAAAAAATGGATCCGGTCCTCGAAAGAGGGCCGGATTCTTTTTATTTAAATAAAAAAAGCCATATTTCTATGGCGATTTTTATTTTTTATAAGCTTACATTACTTGTTGTGTGCTATTTCTAGAAGAACTTTTTTGGCTTTTTCAAAGTTTCTTTCTAACACGAGACTAATAAATTCATGGACTTTATCATCATTTGTACTCTGAGAAAGATAATTAAAAACTCTTGTAAATGAAAGATTTTCATTATTTGTCCATTTAACGAACTCTTCCACTCTTTTGTGCATTTCTGGTCCAGCATGCCATGATAGAAGTTCATGAGCGTGGTCATCAGTAGCAGAATGTATTTTTACATTTTGTTTGTCATCATATTGTGAAAGTTGAGTTAACGATATAAACTCAAGAAGACCTCTTGCGCACTCGTAGACAAGCATTGGAAAACAAACTGCTCTTGCTTTTATTATATATTTTCCCTTTTTTTGCCCTTCTGGTCTTTTTACTTCACTTGACCCAACCGCACCGCTAGCAGCGGCACCTGATTTTATAATATTTGCCCAATTTTCAGTAAAATAAACTGCATGATTCCCAGCTCCCATTTTTTTATAAAGAATTAATAATGGAGCCGGTAAATTTCTTATCATATCTTCCGTCCATTCCCAGCAATTTTTATATAAATTCATAGATGCACCTTGATTTAATGCATTTAGTGTTATCCTTCTATGAACTCCAGAAGTGGTGTCTTTTTCTTCATTATTTTCATCTCCGAACATTTCTTCCAGGTTTATTTCTGGTTTTTCATCTTTTTGAGGCATTTTCATGTTTGGGTTTTTTACTCTGTTGACTTCAATTTGTCCAGGTAAAACTATTTTCGCATCCCATTCTATCATATTTGAATATCTATCGCAATCTAAATGAGAGCACACGCAGTTAATCGCTGCTTTTTCTAATTGAGGTCTATATTGGCCTTCCATGTTTATTATCTGGTAAGCAATATTTGCCATTTCTTGCATTGATGTTCCCGCTTCTGCTTTTTCAGCCTCAGCTATTGCCCTATGGCTTGCGGGGTGCAGCAATGTTTCTCCCCAAGCCTTTGATGAAAATATGGGATGTGTTGAAACAGTGCTTGTTGGATCTGCATTTATTTCTTCATAATGATCTCTTATACCAGCGTGTGTTTTATCATGCCAAGCTAACTTAAATAAATTTGAGTTATTATAACCAGATGTTTTTATTTCTAGGTTTCTTGAGTTTTTTGGCCCTGGTATAGTTTCTGGTATTGTTGGTGTGTCTGGAGTTGGCCACTCATCTGGTTTTGTACCTGGTTCTGTACCTGGTTCTGTACCTGGTTCTGTTTTTGGTGGAGCTACCGGAGCTGGAGCAGGTGCCGCAGGACCTAATTGGGTTCGAGCATCTTTTTCGTGAAATAAATTAAATAAGTTTTCCATAATTACCTCAAATTTATTGGTATGATATTAATACTGTTATCAGAGGAGAAAACCTTTTATAAAAGTATTTTAACATGAAGAGAATATTAATGAAATACGTTTTTTCTAAAAAGTATAAAGAATATAAAGTCAATCCGTGGGCTGTGTGTACTAATTCTGTTGGAAGAGAAGACAAGAAAAAGTACGAGAGATGTGTTAAAAAAGTTAAAAAGTCCAAATCTAACAAATAGTATATATAAAGTCGATAATTCAGTATGATTATAAAAAATCTACTGGACATGGACCTTGCATTAGTCGAGTCCAATTTTACACTTAAACCAGGGCAAAATAAATGCCCTGATTTTTTACTTTTTAAACATAAAAATTTATTAGATCTTCATAAATTAAAAAAAATTGAAATAGTACCAGAAGAATTTGATAAAGAAGAGATTAAAAACTTAATAAGTAATACAAAGGTAATTGGTCAAAAAAACAGTCCTTCTTTTAATTCTGTTACTGATAAATTTGATGTATCAATAAGGGGTCAATTCTATGATTATAGTGGTTATGCAAAAGTCAACAGGATGGCCGTTTCTTGTATAAAAAATACATTTAATGTAGCAATAGATCCAATAGATGGTGGTAATAAAAATTTATCTGGATCTGATTTAGAATGGTTTAATGGAATTAATGTTTCTTCACGTGCTGACTGTAAAATAGACAGCATAGTCCCTAGTAATACCTATGCAAGTCATGGTAAATTTAATAAAAGAATTCTTTACACAACAATAGAAACTTCAACTGTAAATAAAGATATTGTAAAAATAATTAATTCATACGATCACATATGGACTACCAGTAATTTTTGTAAAAATGCAATGCTTTCTAGTGGCATATCCAGAAATATAGAAATTATACCAGGTGCTATAAATATTTCTGATTATGAAAATATTATTCCATTTACCATGAAAAGCCAGTTAAAGCCGTTTGTATTTATAAGTGTTTTTAATTGGAACTACAGAAAAGCACCAGAAGTTTTGATTAAATCTTATATAAGAGAGTTTTCATCAAAAGATGATGTATCCTTAATACTTATTTGCAGGTCTGACAAGAATTGCAATAATCCTAAGGACATTAAAAATAAAGTAGATCAAATTATAAAATCAGAATCAAAAGGAGATCTAACGCCTCATATAGTCAGATACTCTAACCCTCTTTCTGAAATTGATCTAAGAAGGCTTTATAAAACCTGTAACGTTTATGTTCAGCCTTCTCGAGGCGAGGGATATGGACTTCCTTATTTAGAGGCCTCTATGGTTGGTTTGCCAGTAATATCAACCAAGTGGGGTGGTCAATTAGATTTTTTAGACGACAAAAATTCAACTCTAGTTGAAATAGATAGGCTTGAACAACTTTCTGACTCTACAGGAAAAACTGGAGTTTATTTTTGGGATTCTGAATCTATGCCTTATTTAATGTCAAATGATTTTATTAGTAATTTTGGTTTGGCGATGAGATATAACTACAATAATTATAACAAGTGTGTAAATAGGGCAAAAATGGTAAAAGAAAAAATATTAAAAAATCATAGTATGGAAAGTGTTTCTTTACTATTAAAAGAGGCAATACTAAAATGAAAATATTCAAAGAAAACGGTTTTGTTTTTATAATAGATGATGGAAATTTTTTCAAAATGACAGAACAAGATTTCGTTAATTCTTGTAAAAAATTTAGCGGAGTTGAATTTGAAGAGTTAGTTTCATCTTCTCAAAAGATAAACACCATGGTTAACAAAGTTAGCAATGATGAATTAAAATGGATAAGGATGCCAAGAAAATCTTGTCTTATAATAGAAGATGTTGATCCTGTAATAAGATTTAATGGTATTTATGATGTTAAAAGCGTAGATTCCATAATAAAAACTTACGGAAAAATACCTGATCAAATAAATATGTATGTATCGATGGGTAAACTTGAAATGATAACAGACGATGCTGCAAAGTCTATTTTGATAGAAAAAGAAAATTTTCATAAAGAAAAACCAAAAACAAAAAAAGAAATTAAAAGGAGAGATGGAGTTTCGGTTTCTGATGAATCTGATGACGAATTTGAATCTGATTCAATGGAAGACAGATTAATAAGAAATGCAAAGAGAATTAATATATGATAAATGTCATACTTTCACCCACAGAAAATGATGTTTTGTTTTTTGCAAGACATTTTATGATTTCTAATATAGTTTTGAATCCTGATTATCAAATCCATGTTGTTGAAAATGATTCTTATAGAGCAGATTTTCTTTCAAGTGTTTTTGGTAAAAAGATATCTTTAACAGATTTTTTCCCTTCAATAAAAGACCAGGAATATCTTTGCGTAAATTTTTGTTATGAAAATTGTATTAGTTTTTCAGGGCAGTCTAAAGTATTTAACTTTTTTTCTACAAATAATAAGTCGCTGTCGCCATGCGAATGGTCTAAAGATTTATACGATTGTATTTTTGAAAGAAGCACAGAAAAAAATCTCATAGAAATTTTTTGTTCTTCTTTTGCTTCTGTTTTTGGCTATAGTCCATTAAAAAACAGTTGGTCTTCGCTTAATCGACCTTCAATTTTGAGAAAATCAAACATATCTCAAAACGGCATTGCAGTGAGAAATGATGACGTAAGAATGATTATAAAGAGTAGTTTTTTTTCTGAGGATTCTAGGCTTTGGCACATACCAATCAAAAAAGATTTAAGTAAGAGATTTTTTGAAGTTAATGCTTGCGAAAATATAGTCACTGATGATTCTTTTTATGCCATGGTCTGTCTTGTGCTGGGCAAGAGAACTATTGTTCTTAGAGACAGTTTTACTTACTGTATAAATGATCCTTCAATAGAGTACATAGGGGTATAAAATTGGAATACAAAAGCCCATCCATAAGAACAAAAAAAATAAATGACAGTTTTTACATAGATGATCTTAGCAAACCAAGAGTATACGAACCGCTTGATTTTGGATTTAATGTAGAATCATGTATGCCAAGCGGATTGAATATAGCTATACTGGATTCTGGCCTGCCTAATCATAAGGATTTTTCCAATATCAAGGATGCTTCTCACGCATACTCTATAGACCTCCTGAATGTTAGATCTGATGTATTTGACAATACCGGTCACTCAACTGCAGTATCTGGTCTTATAGCATCTAGTAATCCATCTAGCCTGTACGGCCTTGCACCAAATTGTAATTTCTTTTTTGGTAAAATACTTGATGATGAAAACAAGGGAGACATAAATAGTCTTGTTTCTGGTCTTCTTTGGAGTTTGGCGAAAAACGTTGATATTATTATAATATCAAGCTACTCAGATTTTGATTCAAATATATTAAAAGATTGTATTAAAAAATGTTACAATTCAAATATATGTGTATTTGCTTCTAGGTTTTCCAATAAAATAGAAAGAAATGAATACCCGAGTACATATGACGAAGTTTTTAAATGTTCTGTAGGCGATAAGTTTGAAAAAAGTAGCATCAGCGACCTTGCAAAAAACATGTATCATATATGCTATAAAAATGTGCCATTTATAACATCTTATAGAAATGATAAATATCTTAAATTTTATGGATCCAGTGCAGTTTCTGCCATTTGTGGTGGTGTTGCAGCTCATTTAATATATAAATTAAAAAATGAAAATAAAAAGTTTTCTGTAAATAATATATATAGTACTCTTATAAATAGCTTCAATACATCACATGAATTTTAAAATTTATTTTACAGCAAATGATATTTCAAAAAAGTACTACGGGATAGTTTTTAATGAATCTCGTAAAGTTTTTGATTTCAATTCTAAAATATTTGTCTCTCCGGTTTCGGCATCAACTAATTATCACAAATATTTTTCATATCAATCTATAAAAAACTTTGAATTAGATTTGAATGCTTTTTCTTTTGTTGAGGGGAAATACGCTATAAATATAATGTCTCATGAGTCTTCGTCATCTGTCTCATATGAAAATGACACTTTAGAAACTGTTATTGAAGGTATTTGGAACCCTTCTTTAAAAGACTTTGTTGACTCCAGAAATATAAATAATTATTACACTGGCAGATTAAGTACTTTTAATCCAAGAGCAGAAACTGTTGTCGCATCAAATTTTTCAGACGAATTTGCAAAAAAATCCTATGAGTTATTATCTAAGACATTTAATGCAAAAAACTTTTTTATTAATCTTTCATCATCAGACAGTTCAAAATTTGGATTTTCTAATCTTGCCATCAAAGAAAACGGTATTTCTTTAGACATTTTTTCTGGTTGGACTGGCATAGATTATAATAAAAATTATAATGTTCTTTTTAGAGACGGATTGTATGAAAAGCCATTTTTTTCATCTATTATAAAATTTAATTCAAATTCTATATCTTCATTAGAAAACTCTTTAATATCAAATTTGCTTAGTGGTGATTTCTCTTTAATAGTTCAGGATGCTAATGGGAAGGAAATAGTTAGAGGTTCAACAAGACAATCTGGACAGTCTTATTCTGTTGTTCCCAAGCCAGATTTATCTGGTGGTATATCTGTTGCCATTAAAAGAGGATCTATTTCTCAAAGGATTTCTATAAGAGGAGTGCAATAATAAATTATGGCAATTAGATCTATACCAGATAAAGTTGGAAATTTTTCACAAGGAACTTCCAATGCAATTTTTTTGAAAACATATTCTCCCACTGGAGAAGCTGAGGACATACAGAGTCCAAGTATAACTATAACTGATTCATCTAATGATGAGATAGTTCATGCATCAGCTACAAAAGCTGGTGATGGGTTTTATTTTTATGAATGGGTAATTGCCAGAGATCAGCAAGAGGGAGAATATTCGATAGAGTGGAGTTATTTAAGTGACGGTAATGTTTCTTATGTTTATCAGACTGCAGTAGTAACAAACGCACCTTCTATATCAAATGCATACTTTGGTTTTGTTGCAGATTTAAAGACTAGCCTAGAATACCATTTAAGGGCTCCCATGAATATACCTGTTTATAAAGAAGAGGGCAGGCCTGTTGATAATTATACTACTTATAAATTTGCTTTTCCTAGATGGAATCAGTATCAGGGAGTAAAAGTTTATAGGAATCAAGAATTAATTCAAGATGGATTTTCTATAGATTTTTTTCATGGTAAAATAATATTTGATGTTCCAAATACAGAATATGATATTGTAAACTGTGATTATAATTTTAGGTGGTTCTCTGATCCACAACTTATGGTTTTTCTTAATAATGGCGTACAAAGAATGAATATGTATCCGCCTGTTTGTTATCATTCCCTTGAAAGAATGCCATCTAGATTTATTCCTATAGTTATATATTCGGCTGTTGTTGATGCTTTGCGCGAAATGATGTTATCGATACAGTTTCAGGAGCCTCAGCTTATTTTTGGATCTATAGAAAGATCTCAAAGTGTATTTGGTAATTTTGATACTTTAAAGAAAAATTACGAAGAAACCCTTAAGGGTATGTTGGATGCAAAAAAGTTTGGACCATATACTGGTCTTACTAGAATGGTCGTTGTTCCTGAGTATACTTTGCCAGGTGGTCGAAGTAGATATTTCAGATATTTATTTACAGGGTCTAACGTATGATTGATAAAAATAAATTAAGATTGGCTATTATGGATCCCAAGGTTACTTTTTTTGTTTTACCAAAAAGTTCTTTAATAGAAATGATAGTAAGAGGTGAAAACAATATAGTAAACAGCTTGCCTCTTGACTTAAAGACTGTTTTCCTTTCTAAAAAAGGTTTGGCAATAGAAAATGCTATGGTCGAAAAATATATTAATGATACAATTGACGAAAAGCACAAGCTAATATTAGATAATTGTGAAATTAGAGTATTTCAAAAGACCGTAGAAGTTTCTGGAAAAAAATGACTAATAGAACAAAAGAGAATAAAAAATTGGTATTCAAAAATTACGGCGAATATCTTTATATGACAAGAAATTTGAGCAATCATCAAAAGGTTATGATTTTTGACAGTTTATCTCGAGATGAAAAAAAATCTTTAGAAAAAGCTCTTGTTGAAGAGGGCTGGGATGATTTAATATGGCAGAATGAGATAGACTACAAAATAGATCTTATAAAAAAAATATTTGGCAGAGATGTAATAGATCTTAAAATAAAAGTTCTAAAAGGTAAAAAAATTAGAATGAAAACTAGTGTTTGGGAAAGAATAGTTGAAGAATTCAAGTCGGTCCCAGACTCCATGAAAAATCATATTTTTTCTGGCTTACAGTTCAAGATAGATAGAAATGATTTGCATTTTGGTATACTTCAGAAGGGAAAAAGATAATGAGTAAAAAAAATAAAAAGTCCGCGTCCAATTCTGGCAATACTCCTGTAAATGGAAGCGGTTGCTATTCTTTTATAACTCCTAAAACTCAAGAGCAGGCAGATGCACTTAAAACTATAGATACTAATACAATATCATTTTTATATGGTGTTCCTGGAACTGGAAAAACAACTTTGGCTGTTGGATATGCTCTAAAAGAGCTTGTAAATTCTAAAATATCTAAAGTTATTATTACAAGACCATACGTTTCTGCTGGAGAAAATCTTGGATATCTTCCTGGAAGTTTAGAAGAAAAATTTGATCCATTTTTTACTCCAGTCCGTATGTGTATGGAAAAGATAATAGGAAAGTCTCAGTTAAATAAATATTTAAATTTGGGCCACATATTGGTTCTTCCTGTTGCCTATATGAGAGGTGTTACTTTTGAAAATTGCTGTGTCATCATGGACGAAGCCCAAAATTCGTCAATTGAACAGATGCATCTTGTCCTTACAAGAGTAGGCCAAAAATGCAAACTTATAATAACTGGAGATGAGTTTCAAACAGATATAAGAACTAAAAAAAATGGCCTTTCTGATGCCATATCTAGGCTTGGTGGTATTGATAGAATTGGTTTTTATGAATTGTCTGCTATGTCTTGCCAAAGAGATCTTTTGGTCGGAGAGATAGACATTAAATATAAAGGACAGATAGATAAAAATAAGAATTTATAAGTATTATGAACATAGGTTGTCTATCTAATTCTTTATCAAAAATGGCATCTTTAAATGATGCCCAAAGATTTATATTTTATAAATATCTTTTAGGTAGCCTATATAGATTTGCTCAGTTTGATGATGATTTTGACGATTCTTCTATCGGTACAGGAACTGTAGATGGTTCTCTTAAAGGTGATCTTACTCCTGATCTTATAAATAAAGCAGAGCTTATAAAGTCTCTTTCTCTTTCTGGAGATAAGATAGGTTCCGATAGGATTATGAATGAAGTCTTATCAAGTTCTTTGCTTACAAAAAAACAAAAAAAAGATTTTAAAAAATATGTTATGAGGATTCTTCTTGCTGGTTCTTCTATAGGCGTAGAAGATCAGTCTAAAGTTCAAGATTCTAACCTTGGATATCAGTCCAAAGATATGTCCAGGTCTTTTTCTTTATTAAAAAGAATAAATAATGAGGTTTCTAGAATTCATCCTGATATATTTAATATTATTTACAACAAGCAAAATCCATTATATTCAAAATGTAGAAGTGATTTAAGATATGAAAAAAAGCTATCTGAAAAATATTTAGGAAGTTTGACCGACGTTATCTCGGATGTAGTTTCTGCTCCTGGTTTTACCTATTTTGAGCAGGATCCAAATAGGTTGCAAGAATCTTCTTTTGAGTATTTTTATTACAACCCATTCCATATACCCCAAGACGTTAGCAGTACTTTAGCTAACTGTATGGGTTCAAGTAACCCTTCGCCACAAACAGTCTCTAAATGTCTTTGGAAGAATGCAGACAGGAGATTGATAAGTGACAATTTTACTTCAATAAGAAATGCATGCTTGGAGGAAATGCTTGAAAGAATTATCCGTAAAGAGCCTGCTATGATGTGTTTTTTAGTTAGAATGCTTCTTAGGCATACTGATAGAATATTTGCTCAAAAGAAAAGCACTCCAATAAGTTTTGAAACTTTTGAGCAAGTTAAAAAAAATAAAGAAGATTGTGATTTAATTCATCTTAAATCAGATGTAATAGAAGCATTTACTCCAGATGACAAGGCAGAAGAAGCGAGATTAAATTCAGAAAAACAAGGTTGTCCTGATTCTTATTTGGTAGAAAAAGGCAAATACGATTCAAGTGAAGACGTCGAGAGAGAAAATAATTTAAAAATAGTTCGTAATTTTTATCCTAGTTTCATAGCGCATTTAGAAAGAAAAAAATCAGAACTTGATTTGCTTTTTAGTTACATAATAAACTCAGCTTCTGATGAATCTGTTTACGGAAATTTAAAAGATATTTGCAATGATATTAAAAATGATTTAATTGGTGTTATTGATGAAGAGATAGATGCTGTAAAACTAGATATGGATAAGAGTTCATACGGTATTGCTGTTTCCATAATAAAGAAGATGCAGATATCTGGTAGTGCAGACTTTATTTCTGAAATTAGAAAAAAGAGCTTTGAATTTAAGGTTAGAATAAAGGATCCTGATTCTATTTCAGATCGTGATATTGATATTATATCAGGTATAGATATTTCACTAATGCCATCTTATAATGTTTCTATTGAGGGTGTTCCAGGCTGGTCAAAAGAAGGTGGTTATGGAAAAATACAGGTTATTAAACAGCAATTTGATATGGCTTACGAAGAATTTTTAAGAGGGTCTATAGCGCGTCTTTCAACAATGATGTCCAATCCTGATACTAGAAAAAGAATAATAGGTTGGTATAAAACTGGTACAAGAGGTATAAAGATAAACCCTGTAACTAAAAAAAGATCGATATCATCTGATGAAATATATGAGCAATTTTTGAAGGGTTCTTTGACTGGAGATTCACTTAAATCTTATCTTTCAGGCCTTATAACCAGCCGTTCCGGAAATGAAAATTTAAAACTTTTTCTTGATAAGGTTTCAATTGGTAAGAATTTTGGACAGCAAGTAAAAGAGCTGTCATCTTTTAGGGAAAATTTTAGGTCACTGATATCAAAAATATCTAAAGATGCAGAAATGCCACCTTCTGTGGTTGAATCTGGAATGACATTGTTTTCAACTCAAATTTCTTCTGAAGAAAATAAAAAAGAAGAAAAAACTGCTTGTTTTGATTTTATGTCTCAAGGCTTTTTAATAAAAATGGCTTCATACATAAGGAGCAGGTGATATATGGTTTTTGTTTGTGTTTGTGAAAAATGTCATGAACACAGTAGAGATAAAAATCTATCAATAGAGATAAATTTTAGCGACAAGGTAATTTATTTTAAGTGTACTAAATGTGGTCATCTTAATTCCATAGAACTAGATAAAAAAAATTTTAAATTACCAAAAGGCAAAGTAATATAATGTTTTCAATACAAAATAAAAGTGGTAAATACATATCGATAAGCGATCTTGGTCTGGTGCTTGCTCCAAAACAGTGCATAGATCTTGATAGAGTTGTTGATAGACATGTTTCTGATTCATCTTCGTGTTTAAAAAAAGCAGTAGAGACAAGCATGGTAAAAATATTAAGAAAAGATATTGAGTTAAAAAATATTATAGTTGAAAAAAGAGAAAAGATAGATATAAATTCTGATGAAATTAAAAAAGAACTAGACTCTTTTAAAAAAGATATAATATCTATTCTTTCAGAAAATCTTAAAAATAATAAAACAGTTGTAATACAACAGGTTTTAGAGAATTCTTCTAATTCTGTAGAGACGGATGAAACTCATGCCGATTCTTCTGTTCTCTCTAAACTTCATGAAAAAACCATGGAAAAGATGTTAAAAAATACAGAAATGAACATATCCAATTCGTCTAAAGAGGTTAATAATTCTAGTTTGCAAAATAAACTTGATGAGCTTGAGGGCTTGTTGTAATAAAGGAGAAAATTATGCCATATTCTGGTTTTGATGTAGGAACAATGTTTTGTCAATGTGCAAAAATAGACAGTAAAAACAAAACTAATATTTCTGTATCAAGAAATTCTTTTGTTGAAATAGAGAACGACGGTTCTGATTTAGAAGAAATTTTAAAAAGAAATAGTTGGCAATATGTAAATGATGGTGGAAAGTATTATGTTATAGGAGACGATAGCCTTCAAGTTGTCAAGCTTTTTCCTAACAAGCTTGATCTTCGTCGTCCCATGCAGGATGGCGTTTTAAATAAGAATGAAGAAAAAAAGAATATAGTTCTTGGAAAAATTATTGAAGGCTTACTTGGTAAAGCGCCTAATCAAAATTCTGTTGTTGCTACTTGTATAAGCTCTCCTTGTGTTGATGATTCGCTTAATAGCGAATTTCACGCACTTAGATTGAAAAGCATGTTTACTAGACTTGGATGGAAGGTAAAGGTAATAGAGGAAGGTCTAGCTGTAATACTTAATGAAAGACCATCGTGCAAAGATAATCTTGGGAATGAGATACCCTATTCTGGAATAGGCATATCTTTTGGTGGAGGAAGAGTTAATTGCGTCTTGGCGTATAAGGGTCTTCAAATAATTGGAATGTCTGTTAGTAGATCTGGTGATTGGATTGACAAGCAGGTTTCTTCTCAAACTGGAGCTCCCATTTCTCAAATATTGAGAAAAAAAGAATTTGAGTTAGATTTTGAAAACTTGAATGAGGATGATGATATTATATTTGGTCTTTCTACTTATTATGATGTTATGCTAAAGCATGTTTTTGGTCTTTTCGCTAAAAAATTTGTTGAGGTAAAAACTGAATTTGATATGCCTCTAGATATAGTTGTTGCTGGAGGCACTGCTATGCCAAACGGTTTTGAAACTAGGGTGTCCGATGTTGTGTCTGGTATGACTCTTCCTTTCAAGATAGGCAATATAAAAAAGAGTCAAGATCCAAGAAATTCAGTTGTTCTTGGATTGCTTGTTCAGGCTGGAATATCTCAAAGAAAACTTGATAAGGGTCTTTCGGAGGACAGTATCTAATGGGATATTGCAATAGAACGCTTGTTGAAAGAATAATAGCACAATCTATGACAAGTGCTACTATATCCAGCACAAATCATCCTCAAAAAGGCTTGTTGAGAGATTTCGGAAATCAGTTAAATACAAACGTAATATCTCTCGACACACTTAATGAGCACATATCCATTGCTGATCAATTTATAAACAGCGTACTTAGTGAAATGTATAAAGTTCCATTAAAAGAGTTTTCTGATTTTGATGTTGATCTTGGTTTAGATATAGATGAATACTCTTCTCATATTGTGTTGAGTCGTCCTTGTGCTAATGTATTTAATCCAGGTGACATTATTTTTATAACTAACGGCAATCAGTCGGATAGGTGTATCGTGTCTTCATATATAAACGAAAACACATTAACTGTTGATCAGCTGCCTTCTGGAAATTATTCTTCATCTGATACAAGAATATTAAGAATAAAATTTCCTGAACCAATATCAATTACTTCTGCTCGTCTGACTGTATCTTCTATTTATGATAGATATTATTTATCTCAAAGTCAGCTTCAGGGAAATGAATTTTCCAAAAAAATGAGAGAGCTTGCTAGAGTTGATCTTAATAATATTATTCATGGAAGAGTCATACTTCATGGCCAGCAAAGAATAGGAATGCGCTTTGCTAATCCAAATCTCAAGGACAGGTATAATCTTCCTTCTGGTGATAGTGATTCAACAAGAGACATTCCAGAAATTTAATTTTTAATGGAACAAATACTAGATAGCTTAAAAAAAATTATTTATAGATGGCTTAATACTGAAACTGCAATTACCGAAAATCTGTCATCGGGATCAACTTTAATAAAAGTTGACAGGGCAACCAGATTTATGCCTGGTGATGAAATTGCAATTACTGATGGAACAGAATTTGAATTCCCACTTGTAATTCATTCAATAATAGATGAAAATAATATTTTGTTAAAAAGTGAAACAAAATTTAGTTGGAGTTCTTCAAATGCGTATGTTAAAAAGACAATAGCTGGTCAATTAATCCAGGGTATTTATGTTGGTGACGTTAGCTCAATACCTAAATTTCCTGCTGTTTTAATAAATGGCGTAAGTAGGTCTAGCGAATGGACTACTCTTGAGAGTACTACAGAAAAATATGAAATTTCTATAACATGTTACGTTGAAGGCGCAACACAGGAGGACGGTTATAGGTCTCTTTTGAGAATGTCAAATATTATAGATAGGGGTCTTAAGAGGAACGTATTTCCTGTTGTTGGAGAAATTGGTCCAATCGACGTTATAGATTCTGTTGATATTGGTGATTATTTTATAAGAGTTGATGATACTGATGGTATGGTTAAAAATCAACTTCTAATTATAGAAGATAAATTCAAAGCTGAGGATGTATCAATAGAAGAAGTAATAGATAGTCAGACAATTAAATTACACAAAAAAGTATTTAATGATTATCCTCTAATAAATGATCCCAGGGTTTTAATAGTTAGTAGATTTTTATATAATAGCTGGCCGAAAAATATTAGTTACACTACTGTCCAGAAGGATACACTTCTTAAGGGTGCAACTATAAACTGGAGCGCAGAGGAGATACAGCTTCAGGGTAGAATCGGATGGGTTGATACTCCTAGGGATTAATACTATGAAAACATTGGTAATTGGAGAGTGTCCTTGGAGAAAAAATCCATTTGGATACTTGGTTAGAAAACTTGTTCATTCTTTAAGTAAGAATTCAGATGTCGTTCTTCTTGCAGAAGGTCATGATGCATCTCTTTTTGGTGATGGTCAAAAAAGCCTGATAAAAAATGAAGATTTTCATGAAATAGAAGTAATTGGTATAAATAATGATGTTTCAAAATCTTCTATTATTTTGTATGAAATATATAAAGCTTGGAATTTTGATATTATAATTACCGTTGGGCATCTTGCTAAATTTGAATGGGTTGATGCTTTTTTTAATTTTTCTCAAAGTGATGCAAGATGGGGAGCTATAGTACCAGAAAATTTTCAAAATAATTATGTTATAAGTGAAAATCTGGATTCAATATGTTCTTTTAATGTATCTACAAATTTTAATGAAGTTGACAATTTTAGTATATATCCTGAGCTTATTTGGGGCGAAGATTTTTCGTATGAAAATTCCATCAGTTCTAACTCTGTTTATAAAATAGGACTAATTGGAGAAAATACAATATTGTCAAATTTTCACATATGTGAAAGTTTAAAAAAAGATTTTAATTTTACTTATTTTTCATCCGTTAATCAAAGAAGTTATTATTCAGAAGAGCAATTAAAAGGAATGGGAGTGTCAATATACCCTGGCTTTAGAATGCATAATTTTTGGGACAATGATAGTGCATTCATAGATTTTGTAAATTCAAATGACGGTTTTATAATTTTAGATGATGTTCCTGATTTTGGTTATTATTCTTACGTTATATCTAAGACAAATAAGCCATTAATATCCTCCTGTTCAAGGTTAAAATGTGGAATAAAACATGCATATGTTTCTGCCATTACTTTGCCATCAAATAACGTTTATCTTGATAAATATCATATATTTAATAATACTTCTGAAATAATTCTTAATTTTGATATAAAATATGTAAAATCTGAGTCAGAATTTAGTTTAAAAAAAGGGGATTGTATAAATACTGTTGAATTATTTATTGATATGCAGAGTAAATTATTTACAAAAGCTAAAAGGATAAAGGAATTAAGGTTGGAAATACATAAATAATTCAACGGGAGAGCAAAATGGCAGTATTAGAAGCACAAATTTATCTAACAATAGCAAATAACATAGCGACAGCAAGAGACAATATTGTTTCGGTTGTTGACAATTTTTATAGTAATGTTTATGAGATAGTTTTGCTAGACGACATACAGCAGACTCTTGATCTGCTCGAGCCAATGTATAGTGCATATACTGTTTCTGATACAAGCTTGAGAACAATTACTCTTTATCAGACTGCTATTTCTGCACTTAATAATCATATTCTGACAAGAGGTGGGTATTCTAATATAAACCAGTATCTTGCTGCAGAGGGTATAGATGTTCCTCAAACGTTCGCAGATTTGTCAAGTTTAGCTGGGTTCCCCATCGATGCATCTAATATTTCATAAAATCAATTCAGAGGTAAATCATGGCAGGTGATTCATTCGGCATTCCATCGTCGTTAACATATCCTGGATACGCAGGATTCAGTGGTATTGTTGACTACAATAATACCACATTTAGAGTTGAAAACTGTAGCGTCAAGGCCCAGCAGAATATAGAGCCCATAGAGGACGTTGACGGTGCAGCTTCTCATGGTCGTTTTTTACTTGCCCCCTTAACCATATCTGGTGATGTAAATTTTAAATTTGACATATTCTCAACTGGTAGTGGAGATGGTGGCAATGGATATCAGGCTGCTTTACAATTTTTAGAAGACGCTTATGGAAGAGATGCCGAAACAGGTAATTTGCGTGCTCGTCTTATTAATAGAATTTTGAATGTCAGATATCACGGTGGTTTTAATTACGAATATCACGGTATATTAATTAACACTCTAAGAATGAGCATATCTGCTGGTCAGGCAGTGGAAATAAGTGCTAATCTTAAAGGTATTTCTAGAACAAAAAATAATACTGCTCAATCCAAGAATGTTGAGTCTGCTGGTATGCTTGCCCCAGTTCGTGTTGCAACTTACAATGACGTTCAAATGGTTTTAGAGGACAATCAATCAGATTCTCCAAGTCAGATTTTTGATTCTTCTTGTTTTCTTGTTAGAGACTTTAACATGTCTATAGATAATGGGGTGCAAGATATACATACACTCGGTGGAAGACTTCGTCCATATGATCTTGTTGCTGGTAAAAGAAAGGTTAGTGGTTCATTTAAGCTTTTAAGTAATCCAGGAACAAACGCTCTAAGACAATACATACAGGACCACGAAAAGAGAGCTGTATCTAGACTTAAAATGACATTAAATCTTAACAAGGGAATTACTGGTTTTCAGCCTTTTATGATTTTGCCAGGTGTCGTTCCGTCTCTTGAAGATGTAACAGTAACTCCATCAAATGTTGTAGAACTTTCATTTAATTACCAGGCTTTCGGTGCAGACAATCATACAAGCCCATTCCAGAACGTAACTTTTCCTGATGTATCAGAAGAAAAGGGCTATTTCCCATTCCCAGGAATTTGACGACATATACTTTATATGTCGGATTCCTCTGAAGATGTTATAGTTATCCCTGTACTTATCAACAAAGAAAATGATTTTTTTGTTATAAATTGTTATTGGAAAAAAATAGATACAGATATTGTTAGGAAGTATTACTCTAGTAATAAAAAATTTTGTTATATTGAATGTAAGATAAAAATTGACTCTGAATCTTTTGAATTATTTTGTATCAAAAATTTTTTTGTAAAAGCTATTATAAATGGAGAAGATTCAGAGATAAGCTCTAGTAACTTCTTAAAATTAGATCCAATGATTGGTAAAAGTATAATGCAATCTTATGTAGATTATTTCAATAGTGTTGATAAAGATCAGAGTGGAAGCAATTATTCTAAATTAATAGATTCAATAAAAGGTAAATTTTCTTCTGATGTAGATATATTTACAAAAATATGTTATTTATCTGTCTCTACAGGAATGAGAATTGATTATTTGGAGTCTCTTGATTCCATACTTGTAGATAAATTATATGATATATCTCTTATAAAAGAAAACTTTAAAAATATAGACATTATAAATGCCATGAGTATCATGGCTGGTGGTAAATCGGTACTTTAAAAGGAGGTAAAATGAAGCTTTTTATTAGTGAAAATGATAATATGGATGCAAGTTTGTATGTGGGCTACAAAGATGGTAAGTTATTTGTTTTTGATACAGATCAGGAGGCAAAAACTTTCTTTAATAAAGACAAATTCTCAAAAATAGACTTTTCTTTTAAAAAGTTAGATTTTGGTTCTTCTAGAAAGATACAAGAGAAAAGTATAGTTAATAGAGATGGTAATATGACTTTTGATATACTTTCATTTAGATATGAAAGGCTTATTAGTAGTATTAAATCATGGAGTATTGCAGACGAAAATGGCAATCCTGTGCCAGTAAATAAGGAAAATATAGATAAAATGGAGCCTGTTTTGGCAAATGCCATACTAGGTTTATGCGACAAATTAATGTAATTAAGTATTAAGGAGTTTTACCTTGGCTGAATTCGGAGAAGAATTAATTAAATTCTTAAATAGTATTGGCGTTAATATTACTCAGTTTGACAAGCTTGTGCAAACTGCTCAGCAATTTAACGTAGTGCTTATAGATTTAGAAAGAACTGGTAATCTATATGGCAAAAGCCTTAAAACAGTAAGAGACGAACTAAACGCAATTTCAGTAAATTTTGCAACTACACAAAATGTAGCAAAGCAATATTATCAGCTACTTCACGAGCTTCAGGGTATTGCAATTAAAGATTCTAAAGACCAGCTTGCTGTTCTTCAGCTTGTGCGTGATGCATATGGTCCTGATGAGCAGCAAATGCAACAGGGTATTCAACTTCTGCAAAAATTAATATCATCTAATTCTGATCAGCAAAATCAAATAGTCAGGATTATACAGCTTAAAAAAATGGCAATGGATGGAGACAAAGGTGCAATAAAGCTTCTTGAGGAGCAGGGTGATAGACTGGCAAGAAATGCTAGTCTATTTGCATTACTTGGAAATGAATCTGGTAAAACTCGTGAAGAGATAGGTGCAATGATGCAGTTTGCCAAAGCACAAACTGAAGAAGATCCACTTGGAGAAATTGCAAGAAAATTCAATCAAGCTCAAATGCAAATAAGAAATACTCCAGCAGTTTTTCAGAATATGATTGCTCAAATAGATAGTGAAAAGGGAAAAATTACTCAAGTAATGCAGGGTATACAGTCCGTTTTTTCCGGCGCTGGTGCCGCAATAAATGAAACCATTTTGAATATGTATGGTGAATCTGGTGTTGGAAAAGCAGGAGAAACAGCTGAAGAAAAAGCAGAACGCGAATCAAAGCTTTCGGCATCTCTTATAGGAGGCTCTAAAAAACTTCAAATGGATGCTGCCTCTAAAGTTTCTGCTTTAGAGACTTCAACTTTAAGTGGTAATTTAGATGAGGCAAAGGCAGCTAAGGATTCCTTGGACGCTTTCGTTGAAGAGCAAAAAAAATCAATAATAGAACAACTAAAAAATAAATTAACTGCGATTGGTATGGATGAAAAACTTGCTCAAGACCAAGCAGAACAAGATGCTCAAAAAATAGTTGAGCTTTCTGGTGTACAGAGATCTGCTTCACTTGTCACAAAGTTTGAAGAGCAAAAAAAGTATGCTCAAGAACAACTTCCTGAGCTCAGCAGACAAATAGAAGAAAAAAAGAAAGAACTGGCTGCCATTCAGGCAAATGTAGAAGAAAATAAAATGGGAGGTTTATATAATCCACAAGCCCAAGCCCAAATAAATGAAGATCAAGCAAGAATAGCTGCGCTTTCAGCTGCTATTGAGGCTGCAAAGCAGATTGAAGCCGAACTTGATAAGCAAGCAAAAATGGATTTTAGGTCATATACTGAAAGATCAAGAAAACTTCAAGTTGACGATTTGATAATTAAATCCATTCAGGATCAAAATAGAGAGCTTGAGAAGCAATTTGGCACAATGAGAGGGCTGAATTCTGCAACTGCATCAATATTAAAATTACAGGGAGAACTTGGAGGAGCTTCTGCTTACAGTAATGATGCTGCAAGAACTTTTAATGAACTTCAAAAACAATCTATGGACTATCTAGGTGGACAAATTGAAGCAAGTAGGCGTTCATACGAAGAGATTTCAAGATTTAATAAGTTGGTTTCTGAGGCAAAAACTGGAAGTCCAGAATCTGCAAAAATGCTTGCTGAGGAGTCAATTAAAGTAGGTCAGTCTCAAATAGCTGAATTACGAAAATCTCTTCCTGGTGCAAGTGATGAACAGAAACCTCAGATAGAGGCTAGTATTAAGTACATAGAAGAAAGAATGGCAAGAGCAAATGCCGTTATAGCAGGCGGTGGTAAAGAGGCCATATCTGAAATGCTTAGAGATACTTCTGAGCTTGTCGATGCTGGAATGAAAAAGGCAGCAGAGGCTGTTGCAAATTCAGTTGAAAATATAAGAAAATCTATTGAAAATGCAAGGGCTCCTGCAAAAGAAATTACTTCTCAGCTTCAAGCGCAAAAAGAAGTACTTGATGCACAGGTTAGTATAGCTGATAATCTTGTTACTGGTCTTGGCGCTTCTGCTGAAATGAGGATGGCTCAAGCTGCAAATAGTATGGAGCAGGCAAAATCCATGCAAAATGAGCTTATTTCCATGCAGCAACAAAGAGCGGAAGTGGAAAAGAAAATAGCTGAAGGCGGAGACACCGATGGCAGATTAAGAAGAGAAGTAATGGACATAAGGAGGCAAGAAAATAGTCTTGCCGCCCAGATACTTCAGAAGCAAAAGGAAAGTTTAGATTCGGTTAAAATGCTTCGTGAGGGTTATTTGAATGCTATAAGCGCAATGGAGTCTGGAAGTGGAGTTTTTATGGAAATGGTTGTTACTCAGGAAAAAGGCCTTGGCTCTTTAATTAGAAATATTAGAGAAGTTCCTAGAGTTCTTAATACTGGTACGACCGTTGGTCCAGGAGCAGAAAAAGGTGTTTTTGGTATTGGTGGTCTCATGGGCGGAACAACTGGAGCCAGAGGTGAGTATGACAATAATCTTATGATAAATTCTGCCCAAGATTTGTCAAAAACGACTCAAATGCTTTCTGCTGCCGTTGAGCGTTTTTCTTCTGCTCTTCCTAATATGAGTGCTTTAGGTTTTGAGGGCAATAAATTCCAGGGTGCTTTCGTGGCTGGTGAAACAGGACCCACAACGGCCCTAGGTGCTCGTCAGGCTTCTTCTGCTATGCAGTCTGCTGATCTGGCTTCCTCTTTTAAGGATGCCCTTGGAGACCAAATGCGTCCACTTGCTGAAGTATTTAAAAATGGGCTTGAGACTGTGTTTAAAAGTGCTTTTGATGAATTCAGGAAAGAAATATCGGATATGATAGGGAGCAGATAATGCCCTCCAACATAAGGTCTGGATATACTGCTTTCAATAATAAAGATGTTTTACCCCAAGGCTTTATAGATCAGTATGTTACAAAAAACTTTCAAGACGTTGCACTGAATCCCAAGGGTGCATTTTTTGAAGAGCTTTTTAATGGACCTGTTCCTGCAGAAGGTTATTCTGGAAATGTTTATGGAAAACCTATGCCATGGTTTAGGATAACTTATATATCTTCTGCTGAAGATATTGGTACGACTGATTTTAATGAAGATGATCCAACAGATCCTTATCCATACAAACAATATTTTATATTTGTTGATTACGAATATTTCGATTCTCAGGGTGTTGCTTTAGGTAAAAAAGTTACAACAAAATTTACTGTAAATATTGTTAGGGAAGAAGAAAGACTTCAGCCAAATACGGATACTGTAAAATGGATGCTTGACGATGAAGCTCAGGTTTATTTTGATATTTATCCAGCTTCTAATTCAAGTATCTCCGTAGAAGATCAATCTAAAGTAATAGGTATAGAATATTTTGATCCTTATTTTACATCAAAAATTGTCAGACTTCTTCCAGCTTCTTCAATGGGAGTGATAGTTGATTACTATTACAATTTAAATGTCCCGTTGCTTCCACAAAATGATCTTAGTTCTTTTATAGGTAGTCCTTTAGGCGGAGGATTAATATCTGGCATAGCTTCTGATATAGCATCTTTCAATTCATTGATTGGGGCTAATATGAGTAGGCCCGTAAATTACAAATGGGGTTTGCAATTGGTTAATGCAAAAACAGTTGTTAATAAAGAAATTACTATAACTCCTCAGGTTTTTTCAACTAGGGGTTCTTTAGTGGATGGAGTTGAAATATTCTATATTCCTATTTTAAGCTCAGATAAAGGCATAACTAAAATACTTTGTGCTTCCAAAGATAGAGTAAACTTCAATCAATCTGATTTAAAAGTTCTTGGCAAGGGTTTTATTGAAGGAGGTTTGGGAAACGACGGTAATTCACCAGACGGTGTTAATGAGCAAAAATTAAAAGATGCAAAACCGTTAGGTTTTGCCATAGTTCAAAATAGAGAGTTAAAAAAGAAATATAAATCTGGCTCATCAAGTGAGAATTTTCCACAGACTGGTCCCAATTCTCAGTACATGATTAATTCACCTCTTTTTGTTTTTAACGAAGATTCTGTTGCTAACGGAATTTATATATTTGCTCCCAAAAATTTCTTAAGGAGCGGTGATACAATATTTGTTACTTATGGGCAAGTTGATAAGCATGAGCTTAGGCATGTGGGCCAAAAAAGACATATATATTTTCAGCAAAGTGGAGTAAGTGATTTTGAAATCGTCTCAAGTAATGAGGGTCAGTATGAATTTAAAAAGTTTTCTTTTGATGTTCTTTCTATTCAATTAGAAAATAACATATTTATTAGAAATATTTCTGGTAAAAATGTAGATCCTGCTGATTCTAGTAGTTCTAGTAGTTCTAGTTATAATTCAAATTTTAATTATAAGGGCTATGATTCTGCTGATTTTAGTAGAGGAGCGGATTCTTCTGTTGCTACTCATTTAGACTGGCTTTCCGATAATCCAGAAAATCGCATTTCTTCTTCATCATCTTCATCTAAAAATTTGGCAAAATTTAATTGTTATAGACTTACTAAGGTTAAATTGAATCCATCTCTTTATCCATCTTATCTTCCAGCAAATGGGTATTTTGTTGCAAGTTCAATTGGAGTTCGTGCACAGAGTATAGATTATGGTCCGGGTATATATCATATTGATTCATTTGGAAATGCTAAACTTCTTTTGTCTGGTTCTCTTGTAAGAGATCAGGAATGGTGGAGATCTAGTTTTGATTCATTGGGAGTTCATGATGTTTTTTCTTTTTCCGAAAGAAGTCAACTGGAATTTGTTTACGATGTAAGTCAGCTTACAAATTCATATGTTGTAGATGACAGAAAAATACCTTATGAAATAAATTTTGCCAAAGCCCTTTCTTCTGTTTCTAAATTTAGTGCAAATTGCGGAGAAAATCAGGGCGCATCTTATTTTTGGATTTCTCCAAATACATCCAATACTGAATCTAGCAATACTGGAGTTGGTATTTGTATATTAGATTTTATAAACATAAATTCACTTCGTACTAAGATAGCAGGTACTGATGTTTTTTTTAGTTTAAATTGCAGAAAATATATAGATGCATCTAATTCTGTTTTTGACTTTTCTAGTACTACTAATTTTGTGTGGGGATTTAATCTGATAGAATCTATACCAGGCCAATTTGGTGGAGCTTCTGCATTTACTTCTCAATTATACTATTTGTATTATAATCCAATAGATCTTAATAAGAACGGCAGGATAATATGGGAGGGCATAGGTCCAGGTGTTAGTGAAAATACTATTATAAAAGTAACAACTAGGGGGGCTTTGGCTCCATCCATAGGGGGTCATTTTGAAACTTCAAATTTAATTAATGGGGCAGTTATTGTCCCATCTGAATCTGATTCTTCACTAAGATTATTTAAATGCAGATCAATGGTTGCTTCTGATCCAAAGGGTGATACTAAAAATGCAAGACTTTCTTTTCCGGATTCTTCATACATGGAATCTGACTTTCTAAATTCTTTTTCCGACTCAAGACCATCAATATATAAATGGATGCCCATAGATGATGCTCCATTTTACAGCAAAGGAAGAAGAATTATGCCTAAATATTATGAGTATCCCAAGCTGAATCACTCAAATTATATATCAAAAAAAATATATGGAGATTTAAGAGAATTTTCTTCCTTTAGATCAAAGGCTCAAAAGTACAGATATGGCTTTCTTAGTGGTTCTGATCAATCCGGATGGAATAGCAAAGAATCTACCATACAGACAAAAAATCACTTAGAAATTTTGGTAGAATTTGATAGTAGGATAGAACACATGGAGGCTACGTTAAAATTTTCAAAATTAAATTTAAATATAGGATATGTGCATGTTTATTTTGATGACGATGACGACAAGTCAAACGCACTTTTTGTTCCATGTAAATCTTTAAATTCCATTGACGGATATTTTATTAAATTTGATTTTTTTGCAAACTATAATAAAAGAATTAAAATATTGGTTCCCGGAGACGATCTTTCTCCTTCTTCTATAGTAAATATGGAGCATGTAACTTCTTTAATTGATGAGTCTAATTACGTTGAGTATAGACCAATATTTCTCACTTCAGAAAATTTTGATATTAGTTTTTCAAAAACCGGATCTTCTATTATGTTTTTTACTGATACAAAAGAAGCAACTTTGGATGCTTGTGTATTTAACAATCATGATGAAATGCCAAGAATTGTAAGATCTGTTTTTCAGTCTTTTGGAGATGAGAAAGTTTCTTTTATATGTTGCAGAAATTCACCAAGACAAAATAATATTTTTGTTATGTTTCAGCTTGATGATACCATATTATTGAAAACTTTTGATCCTAATTCTTTGCTTTATTCTGAATTTGATTTAATGCCAGTAGTGAGTTATAATGCTTTTGCATATGCAGACATATCAATATCTGCTAATTCTGAAAAAAGAATTGTATCACTTAGTCCTGAAAATTATTCAAAATTTCAAAATGATTTTGCTGGGATAACTATTAAAAATAAAAACTATTGTAATAGTTTTAGGATATCTCCAGCACAATTTGTGCATGGAAATTGTAAAACAGAATTATCTTCTTTTATTTATGCTGAAGCAAATGGCGAATATTCATTTAGGAAATTAGCAAATCAATATTCTGTTCAGTCTGGGTTGAATCAGGCTTCAGCAGATTATTCTCGATCATCTGATGTAAATGTAAGATACCTTAAAAACAATGATACTTTTTACCCAAGATTTTCTGATTCTGCTTCTAACATAAAATTTAATAGAATGTTAAATTCTCAAAGATTTTCATTTGAAATACTTAATGATAGTTCAATCGTTCTTTTTATGTGCAATTCTGGTAGTTTATTTGTTAAAATTGGAAGTCAAGGTGGAGCTTTTAGAGATATAACTTCAGATATTTATAAGTTTTCAGATTCAGTTTTCGATGAATTTGGTCTTATCCCGTTTAGACCTGTTAAATTCAAAAAATCAGAAAAGGGTTCAAAATACACTCTTGAAAATAATAGTCAAAATGAAATAAAATCTTATTTATTGCAATCTGCTCCTGAAATAGAATTTGTGTCTTCTGTTTATGATGACTATTCCAATACTTTGTATTTATTTTACATAATAGAAAATAAACTTTTTTATCAGTATTTTAGTGGATATTCTTTATTAAATAAAAATTTTATAAATTCTATGACTACAGATAACGATTTTAATGAAAAATCTTTACCGGTATATGTGTGCGGTTCTTTAGGGGAATTGCAAGACGTAATTTATACAGAAGAATGTTATTTTATAAACCCATATATTGATTATAAAGATTCTATTATAAATTTCCCTATATCAAATTCTCCACCTGTAGGGGTTGTTATGCCCAATGGATGGGTAAGAGTTTATGTAAAAGACGAAAATGATTATTTAAGATCTTTCAGTATTAAGGGTAATAGTGTTATTCCTGATACATTTTTTTCAACAAGTAGTGCTTTATGAGTAAATCTTCAAGAGAAAAGTCAGCTCCATTCAATTTTGGATATGTAACTTCTGAGGTAGTGATTTTTCCCACTGCCTATAGTTCATATCCTTTGAAATCTAGAAATAGGCAATTTAACGAAATGTTTTTTAATGAAGTAACCATTAAAAACATGAACGCCGTTTCTGGTAAAGAAAATTTAGAAATGGTGTCAGATGGAATTGCTGGTTCTTCATATGGAGTTACTTTAAGTCCTAAATTTTCATTTGTTGATACAAATTTTAATATAAATCGCAATTATACTGAATGGAATAGTTCTCAGGGTAAAAATAGTGTTTTACCTGCATCTGGCAATTTATCTACTAACTTGACTGCAAAGTATTGGCATAATTCCTGGATGCCCACTAATTCTATATTTACCAGTTCTGCTCAGGATCCAAATTCTAAAAATATTCCTTGGTCAAATATTCCTGAATACTACTATGGAACTAATGAAAAAACCATAATAAAAGATAGTCCGGTTGTAAACAATTTTTTAAGGTCTTTAAATCCAAAATTTTTAATTTTTCCTAAAAAAATAGTAAGTCCAGATCCTGAAAAAGAGAATACCGCTCATTTGGATGTAACTTTCATAGGAAATGACAATACATACTTTGGAGATTTTATTAAGAATATTCCTGAAAAAATATTAAATGTAGTTTCTTCTTCTGGTGAGGAAACTGTAGGACCAGAAAAACAATTCCCTGGAGCTAAAAATGGGTCTAAATTTAAGGTTGTAAAAAATTTACCACCTGGTGTTCACTGTGGTCTTAGAAAACAATTCGAAAATTTTCATGGGCAAGATTTTGTTTATACCTTTGAAAAGCTTTCTTTTGATCATTCTTTACCTAATAACAGTGTAAAAGACAGTATAAACTTTTATTTTAATTTGAGTAGCGAACATTCTGCTTTAGATCCAATTGGCATTTCAGGTGCAGATGTGCTATCTGGAGAAGATGTTAATGTAAGTAACAATTATGGCATGCTGAACACGTATGATAAAAAGTCTGAAACTTGGAGTAATAATGGCTTTTATCTTGGCAGCCAGCCATATATAGTTTTAGAGCTTCCAAATCAAAGCCCAAATAATGTAAATGAATATGATAGTTTGTATATTATAGTTCCTAAAAACGGCAATGTAGTTGCAGTAAATTGCTCTAAAAAAATCAGGCAAATAACTGTTCCCTCTAAAGACAATTCAGATAATTTTTCAAAATACATAATAAAGCCGCCTTTTCGTATGTCAAAAATTATATATGATTTCGGTTTTTCTGGTAGCGAATTGTTGTCTCAGCAAAATTTTTCAATAAAGATTCAGCATTTAATGGGTTCTTTACAGATTTCTTTTAGTGGTGGGAGATCTTATATTGTAAGTGAAGAATCGTATAACATGAAAGCTCTTAATCAAGAAATTTTTGAGCAACTTGAAGATAGTGGAGGTTTCATATATAAAATAGACCAAACAAATGAATCGTCTTTTATTCCTGAAAAAGATGGAATTATGTTACATGGTAGACCTAGAGTTTTTTGGGGTAATTCACAGTATGCAGTTAATGTGTCTCCAATAGAATATCATTCTCAGGCAAAAATAAAACCCAACTATCCTATTTCAATTTTAGGCAGATTTGGATCTACTCAAGTAGATGATGGCAATGGTGGCAAGACTGATGATGGCGGATTGCAAGAAGCTGAAAAAAATCTTTTTCTTTTACTTAGAAATAGGATAGAGCCGACCTCCGAAGAGGATGGATTTTCAGATGATCTTATAACTCAGTATTTTGACGATTTTAGAAGATTTGTTTTTAAAAATCAATCTTTACTCTATGGTGAAATATTAAGTGGTAAATTAGTGGAAACAAAAGCAACTATCATGCCAGCAAGGTTTAGCAATTATATTCCTGGATGCTGTCTTGGAGAAACTGACGGCAGAAGTGGATCTGGACAGTTTAGATTTAAATATAAATATTTCAATAGTTTATCTAAAAATGCCAGTCTTTCTGGCGGTATATCTATATCCAAAAATGAAGTTAAAAAAAGGGGTACCAATTCAGAATCTAATTTAGACAATTTCTCATTTGGAGTTTTTGTGGAATTCACATTAAAAAGTGGCCCCATAGAGCTTTTGCATCCTTTCTTTCCTAATCAAAGTCCGTATTTTGGTTCGTTTATAAGGCCTGTTATGTTTGGGTATTCTTCTTTGGTAAGAGAAGACAACAATCCTGCTGTTAATGTTTCCCCAAAAAACATATCAAACTTGGTCCAATCTTATAAAGAAACTTGGTCAAAAGAAGGTAACAGCTTTATAAGGCATAATGCAAGCCTTATTCTTTATGTTCCAAAAAATCTCTCCATGAGAGATCTTGTTTCTGGAAGAAGAGTTAATTCTTCTGCATCTAGGACTACCAGATTTGGAGATGCAGTCAGTTTTGATAACGATGTTAGAAAATTTATTATGTCTCTTCAGGATAAAGCATTTTATGTTCGCGTATACCTTGGAAGATGTTTAAATAACCCTGAAGATGATGACTCTTCTTCAGTTTATGATATATTACATCCAGATTTTGACGGTGGAGCAACTAATTTAATAGGAGGTCAATCTTCTTCAAATAAGTTTAAATATCTTGCCTTTACAGGCATTTGCAATCAAGTTAATTTCACCATGAAGCCTAGTCACATAGAAGTTACTATGGAACTTGAAGATTATTCTAGAATACTAGACGATACAAAATTTTTAAACCCTCCTTTTTATGACGCTGTACGTGACTATGATGCTATATACGACGTATTATCGTGTGCTGGATTAAGAGAAGGCTCTGGTGCTTCTAATGGATTTCTTCCAATGGATTTTTTAAAGTACATGACTTCTCAAGATACTACAAGTGGTGATAGAAAATATATGTTTTTCAATGATAGAACTGTTGTTTACGCAAATTATGTTTTACCTGGAAATTATGATCCTTTAAACAATCCTAGATTTAAGCCTAATTTTGGTGATAGTCATTTACAATTTATTAAAAAAATAGCTGATGTATCAGGTAAAACATTTTATTTTGATAATGCTGGCATAGCTAGATTTGAAATTTCTCCAGATGAAATAGAGTACTTTTCTAATAATAATTCTACTTCTAGTGGTGACTCTTCTGGCTCTCCATCTAGTTCTGATCCTGCAATAAAATTTCAACACTTAGACGCATTAAACGAAATTCACGATTTTTACACATCGGTTGATTACAATAAATTTTCAGATACTGGTAAATTTAAAATATGGAATGTGATTGATACTGATAGCTTTCAATTTAATAAGAAAGTGTCTGATATATACAATGAAATACGAGTTGTTACTACAACTCCAGACATGAAGCTTCTTTTAGCTGGTCATTTAAATGTAAACTCGATATATGACCCTTCTTCTCCTGGATTCCTAGGCTACAGGAAAATGTTTTTACAAAAAGATGGTGTTTTTGGTTCGAAGGAAGCTTTGCAGAAAATAGTCAATAGATACACCATGTTTTTTAATCCACCTTTGTTTTGTAGCTTTAGTATTCCTGGTAGAAATGGAGTAATGCCAAATCAGTATTTTAGACTGCATTATGGATCTAGTTTTAAAAGGGGAGAAAACGGGAAAGTTGAAAATGGAGATAATGGCAAGCCGATAATTGAGCCATTGTATATACTTGGTATAATAACCGAGGTTAGTAATGAAATAGATAAAAAATCAAACAGGTGGAGTACTAGAATATCTGGTAGATATATGTATCCTGGTGAAATAATAACGTTCAACAATGGAGAAGATACAACATTGCCAGTTCCAGTTTAATAGAATTTATAATTTATGAATGAGCAACAAAAAAATCAAAGCAATTTGCTTCAAAAAAGAATATCAGATGTAATTGACCAGGAAATAACATCTCGTTTGACTGGATCTGATTTTTTTAAGAGAAAGCAAGAAGGTTTTATGGGAAATGCAGGAGAGAGTTTTGGAGATTTACCGGAGGCAACAAGAACCAGCGCTGTTTTTGGCATGAGGTCTGGTTATGTTGACAAATAAAAATGGCAGGAAGAACACCTAATTTTGGGCTTGGTTATTTCGATTTTAAGGACTCTTTGGATTCCTCTTTGTCTGTTGATCTTGAAGTTGATAGATTTTCTACAATTGATTCTCAGCTTTTTGGACTTTATTCAATATTTGGTAATGGCATAGTTGAGGGCCTTATAGTATCCATATCTAGTGATTCTCAAAATCCGTTTTCTTTGAATGTTTCTCCTGGAATTTATTTTATAAATGGTAAATCAACACAATTAGATTTTGTAAAAAATATTCCTGAAATTTCATCTAATTCTATATTCTATGTGTATGCTGGTTTTACAAGAACATTAAATTCTCCGATAGTCGCAAGTGTATTTACTAGTAATTTTTCCTCCGTAGAGGGTGCTGTTAGGCTTGCTCAGGTTAAAACTGGCAATAGTACAATTACGTCAATAGATTTATCATATAGGCAAGAAATTAGCTTTAGGCAGCTAATTATAGAAGAAATAGCAAAGCACAAGCACAGAGGGGATCCTGACAAAATAGACCTTCTTAGAGAAGTCAAGAATTCATTGCCTGGTGCTAGAATTTCTGATTTGGACACTGCAAAAATCAAAAGAGGCGTCTTCAAAAAAGAAAGAATTCCAAAGCTTGATCACAATGATCTAATGAATAAGGGATTTATAAATCACGCAGGACTAGAAACTTTTGTTAGAACTATGCCAGATAGGAATAGGCAATTGCTTGGAGAGGTTGCTGCAGTTAATTTAATGAGACAAAGTTTTGTTTCAGTGAAAAATGATAGAAGTATTGCTAATGAAATGGTTAATAGTATTATTGTTTCTCCTGGTCATACAGATAATTCGATAATTGATCTTGAAAATTCTACAGCTGTAATAAATTTTGATAGTGGTTGTATAACAGGTATACCAGAGGAAGTAAATACGATAAGCTCAATAAAGTATACTACTCTTGGTGCCTTACAGTCCTACACTCAAATAAACAATATAACTTTTTCCAGGGGCAGTCCAATACCGCCAGTTGGGTCTGGAGATATATCTCCTCCTCCTCTTGATGATTCTTCTTCTGAGGTAGAGGCATACATAACTCCAATAAGTTCATCTTCAAACTTTTTTGGAGGTACATCTGGAGATGGCGATGGTTCTGGTGGTTCTGGTGGCGGAGGTGTAAGATTTAAAGATAGTTTTGAAAATGCTAATTCTGATGGCACTGCATATCCTGGACTATTCGTGGAAACTCAAGCGATACCATCATCTACAACTTTTGGAGCTTCTCCAGACAATACTTTAAGAACTGATGGTATTTATTCAGTTAAATTTAGAGGAGGCAAAAAAGAAAAACTTATTTTCAAAAGAAGTGTTCTTATTAATAAAAACTGGTCAAATTATGCATCAATAAACATTGATGTTCGTTGCAAATCCGTAGAACATCCTGCAGTGTATTTTTACTTTTATAATAAAAATGAAGCTGGCCAATTAGAGCAAAGTGATACGTATGTTTTACTTTCTCAAAATGAAATAACTTCAAACGGAAACTCTTCTATGCAAGATTTTGCAGAAAAAAGTTTTGAAATAGCATCTTCTGATAGAAACAATGTTGACTCTATTGTTTTTGAAGTCGCAGACATAGAAACTGATTTTGTTTTTAATATAGATGATATATTCGTTAGCGGTTTCTTATCTGGTGGCGGTCCTGATGGTGGTACTACTATTGTAACACAGAGTTACAATAGTGATGGTCTTCTCATATATAGATATGAATCACCAAATCTTATAAATTTAAATTCTATATCTTTTGATACAGTAGTGCCAGATGGTACTTCTATAGAGTTTAGATGGAGAGCTGGCAATAATGTTCTTTCTATTGCATCTGAGCAATTTTCTGATCCAGTTTTGTCAGAGCAAAGTATTCTTGCCGTTGGAAGAGTCTTTGATATACAAATATCTTTTAAGGCAAAAGAAGATACCGAAAATCAAGATGTTTTTATAGACACTCCCGTCTTAAAGGGATTCACTCTTCAAATATCAAGCTCTGGTGAATTTGCAGGTTTTAATGTTGCAAAAGTTAATCAGTGGATGAATGGTAAGGGTGATAACGTAAAAATAGAGCCTACTTTATTTGATTTGGGTGATTTGACAATAAAAACTCCACTTGAAATTAATAACTTTTTTTATGCAACAGAAAACTCAGTGCAAAAATCATTGCCCAATTTTATGTCATATTTTGGCTATAGTGGAACTAATTTGCCAATTAGCCCCATTCAAGCTTTAGAAATAGACGCTACTGATGGAAGAGTCGGATTAGATACTCCGACTTCTGCAGTCAGACTTTCAAACAAAAACATGATTATATGCGATACCTATAATGATAGAGTAATTGAGATAGATAAATCAGGAAATCTTATTAGGGGTTTTGGGTCTCACAATGTTGCTTCCAGCGCCAGTAACGTTGGTTTTTTCCCGATGTCTGCAATTTTTAATCCAAGAACAAAAATACTTCAAATAGTATTTAATTCAGATTTTAATGTAGATCCAAATACTTTTGAATTAAACTCAATTAAACTATATTCAAATAATATTACTTCTAGTCTTTCTGCTCTTGATTCTGTAGAAGCAACTGGTATTACTAAAAAAATATTAAGTATAAAGCTTAGTCCTGGAAAAATCGACTTTATAAATAGTACTACTTCTGATGTTTTTGTAAAATTAACACCTGCTGGTTTTGGGCAAACTGGTGGCTTTTCCAACAATGAGACTTTTAGGAGGCTTTATTCTTTGGATGGTCTTAAGCTTTTTGTTGGAGATTTTACCTATGTTAGCAACATAAGGCATCCTATAAATGCAATAAAAAGTTATAATAATAAAATTTGGATTTGCAATTCTAATATTCTTTTTGATAGAATCAGAGCTGGTTTAAGAAATGACAATGATGAATTTTTTGTTGCAAGAAATTCTCAGTTAAAATTTAACTTAGTAGTTTCAGTTGATCCTTCTTTGGCTGGTCAAGATTATCAAATCACTTTTATAAATGATCAGTCTGCTGCTGGTTCTTCTTATCAGCCTGTGTTAATAACAGGACCGATTGTGTATAATGAACAGGTTTCTGTCGCAACTAAATCCAGAACAATAGCAGAAGTTACTACAACTCCTACCAATGCAGCTTATGTTATAAATCCAGAAGGAACAACATTTCTTTTTACTTTTAAAATTAAAGTAGAAGTCAGGAATCAACAAACTAATCAATATGAAGAGATCGCACAAAGTCCATTTTTTGTACAGAAAAGAATAACAGTTCTTGAAAATGTTCAAGCTGGATCTGACGCTGTTCCGTCCGTGCCTTCTGTAATACTATTAAATCCAGAAACAAACCAAATTGATTTTAACTATGGCAATCAGACAAGTTTTACTTTTTCTGATTATACCTTGGGGTCAATACAAGAAATAGATAGGGAGTTAATACTCATAGGGGGTTTGCAGAGATTTTCTTCAGATCAATCTCCACCAGTTGAAATAGATGACCCTGATTCTTTTAAGGGTCAGGCTATAGAAAAACTTAAAGATTATCGTGGCAGGGTTGGTATATACAATCTTTCAACAAATTCTTTTGTATATAGTTATGATTCGTCTGATGGTGTTTATGTTAGTGACGTATCTAGAATAAATGGAGGTCAGCTTTCTGGATCTTATTTAATAGTAGAAAGCTCCATAATGTCTAATGGCGGTAGAGTTATAGTTATAGATCCATTTAACAATATTATAAGAGAAATAAACACCGGAGAATATACGATAATAAATGATGCAAGGCTGCTTGCTAATGGCAATTTCTTGCTCAGTACATGAAAACAAATCTAGATATTATATATTCTTGTTTCTTAACTAATTCTGGTTACACTCGAGCATCTTTGGGTTACATAAGATCTCTTGGATTACTTGGCAATAATGTTTATATAAATTGTGTACATAAATATCCTCAGGGTAATTCTTTTACAAAAGATGAATTGTTTATTATAAACAAAACTTGTAGTATAGGCAAAATGGAGGGAGATGTTCTTATAGAACACGTAATCCCCAACAGATGGAGAAAATTATTAAATGGTACCAGAAGGTATTGCGTGGCTGTATTTGAGAACGAAAAAGTAGATGATTTTTGGGTTGAATCTATAAACAGAGTTATGCATGGAGTAATATATCCCTGCAGTTGGAATAAAAAAATATTTGAAAATTGTGGTGTTAATAAGCCTGGTTTTGTAGTACCTCATTTTTTAGATGAACTTGTTTGGAAAAAACAAATTATTACAGATTCTTTTTTTAACAAATTTTCTTTTTGTGCTATTGCGACTTGGAGAGAAAGAAAAAATTGGTCTACTTTATTTAAATCCTTTGAATTATTAAAAAATAAGCATGATTTTGTTTTAGGTATAAAAACAGATAAGTATTTTGAGCTTATTAATTATGTAAAAGAAAATCATCCAAGTATATTTTCCAATATTATTTTAGAGACTAATGAACTTGACGACCACGGTATGGTAAAAATGATGTCTAAATTTGACGTTATAGTGAATTTTTCTTTAGGAGAGGCATTTTGTATGCCTCTACTTCAGGGTTTATTCCTTGGTAAGCCATTTATTTCTACTGACATAGAGGGAGTGAAAGATTTTGCATCGCCCGAATATGGGGTTTTTATACCTTCTAATGGAGATTTAAGAAAAGACAGACTTGATAGCTATGGTCAGTTTAGAAATAAAATTTGGCCATATTTTGATCCAGAGTCTTCTTGCAGGGCATTATTAGAAATAATTGAAAAATATAATTACTATAAATCAAATATAGAGAAAGATCAAGATAGGTTTTTTAAAAAATTTGGTTTAAACAATAGTATAAGTAACAATTACTGGGACCCGGTTTTTAATACATGATAAAAGCACAATTTGTCCTTAAAAATTATTCCATAAAAAATGATTCAATTCATTTAAGTTTTGAATTGAATGATTGTATTATTGACGGGAATTATTCTGTTTCTTTTGAAGATGCTGAATCTAGTGAATCAATAAATTTTGTTGATTTTGATGGCAATAAAAAAAATATTGTTAATTTATTAAGAAATCAAAATGCTTTTCAGGGTACCATTCTTTATCCCATATCAAAAATGGGCAAAAAGAGTAATATAACATTATTCTGTAAAATACTATCAGATAGTGGACAAAGCTTAGTTCTTGGTTCGAATATTGATGTAGTTAAAAATTCATCAAAAAATAGATCTATATATCTTGATCCTCCATTTGTTCAAGATCATTCAAATATAAATATTTATGCAGATGGTATTCCTGATGGCAATGCTATTATAGAAATAGCAAATAAAAAATTTAAATCTAAAGTTTCTAATGGTCAATTAAATTTTAATATTGATACTAGAACAATTCTTAAAGATAGTGACTTCTATGGTAAGACTTTAAGAAAAATGCCATTAGAAGTAAAAATTGGTGCTAATAATTTTTATGGTGAACTTGGTGTTGTCCCTAAAAGTCTTAGATCACTACAGGCAACAAATGATCCTCAAAGACCAGAGTGTGTAATAATCGATACTAGACCTGCTCAGGATCAAAGTTTTAAGTTTGAACCTATAAGCTTAGACTGTTTTCAGGAGCCAATAATAGGTCCTCTATATCAGACTGATACACAAAAATTTTCTCCTCAACTGACATCTCTTGATTCTAATTTTAAAAATTGTCATCAGGGTTTTATATCTGATTCTTCAACTCTTCTTTCTGCAATAAAAATAATTGGTACTCACGCTTCTTCAAACGTAGACAAAGAAATAGTTGATTCTGGTTTTGATTTTTACACTGTGGCCTCTGTTATTGTTTCTGATGATTCGGTACCAGTTGATGTCGCTTCTACAGTTCCAGTAGTTAAATTAGTTAAGCATCATAGCTCTACAAATTTTGATTTAACTTTTAAATTAAGAGGCGTTATAGAAAAGCCTTATTTTTATTATCATTCTATTTATGTACCTAATAATTCTACTTTAGCGGCAACAGATAGGGGTAGCGTAGTTTTTAGGTTTCCTAATGGCAACGAGATAGCTAAAAACTTTGTATTCGGCTCTACTGATATATATTCAGTGCTAAACAAGATTAAAAATTTGATTGAAACTGATGCAGCTCTTATAAAAAATGAAATAGTTTCTGAAATAATAAATACTGGATCTAGACAGGAATTGATAGTAAAATCAAATTTAGAATTTTCTATATACAAGGGTCAGGTTTCGTCTGAATCTAATTCTAATAAAATACAAGTTGAGCTTAATACGAATAGGGCCCTGAGGTTATTCGTTACTGACTGCGCAGACAGAGATGTTTTGCAGTCTATATCCAAAGTTGTATTTAATACCGAGCCTTTTAAGGGCGCTATAGCGAATGTCATATCTGCTGATTCAAATTATATATCAATTGATTTCAACCCTGGATTTAATAAGCCTAATGGTTTCTTTATTTCTGACACTACATATTGCGTAGAGTTTTTTGGGGTAAAATCTACAGAAAGAAATCTTGTTCCTGAAACTTTGACATTTAACAGGATGATTTCCAAAGATGGCAGCTACATACCGACTATAAATCCTGTTGTTTCTCAAAATGGTAGAGTTTTTTGTCAGGCTGAGATAAACGGCAAATATCAAATATTTATTGATAATTATCCCAATTGGACACAGATTACTTTTGATGGGGAGAATAGAAATCCTCATGTTATAAGTGATAAAAATGGAAACATTCATTTGTTTTTTGAGAGTGACAGAACCGGTGAGTCTCAAATATATTATTCATGCATAGGATATGGAAGCTTCCAGTATAATGATTCTGCTCTAAATAGTTTTAGTGTAGAGCTTTCAAAAGTTTCCGAAACAGATAAATATTTCACAAGAATTGCAAAAGACATTAGGCCATTTTTTATTCTTAATGAAAGTTTTGGTATTGAAATTTTTCCTTCCGGTATTCTTTCTATAAACTCTCCTCAGCTAATACAAAATTTATATTCAGTATATTGTTTAAATGAGTTTTCCGGTCTAAGTCCAGACAATTTTCAAATAAATTATCCAGAGGGTGTTATTGCTGGTCTATCTAGTATTGTTACAATAGGCCTTGGTCAGCAAATATCAGTTCAAACTATTGTTGTATCTAAGGGTATCTCAAATCAGGGTGCAACATCTTTTGATGTTGATTTTTCTGCAAGTTTTAACGGAAAGATAAAAGCAGTTATTTATAATATAGATGATTCTATTTCTGGTCAAAATAAATTTAAGGTATTTGGTAGATCTGATTTTGTAAATTACAATCAGGATGGTCTTGGTTTTGATATCCCGAGTATGAATGATATTGCTTTTGAGGTTGTAAATAATGACTCTTCTAATACTTCAAAAATTAATATAGCAGGAACATTTGAGGGATTATCAAGCGATATAGATATATTTATAATTAAGGTAATATTGGAAAATGTTGGTAGTGAAAATACTGCTACCTCTGCAAATTTAGTTGCCAGTCAAAACTCCTTAGGCAATCAAATATCCAATACAAATTGCATAGTTGCAGTTAACCCAAGTGAAGATTTTGGTGCTTTTAGATACCCTGTATATAGAGATACAAATGATACTTTGTTTGATGGGATTTATAGTAGTCTAAATTTGGGATACGAGTTTAATTTTTCTCTTATTGGCAACTCATCTTCAAATGGATATAATATATCTGGTTTTGAAGAGTTTACCCAGATAAGTTTTTCTCTGTCTAATTTCTTTTCTTCTCCATCTTCATTTGATGATTTTGTTTTTGGTACTAAGCTTTTAAGTAGGTCTTTTGGTACTTTTAAAGTAAATCCCAAAAATGTTGATTACTTAAATTCTGAAATATCTCCAGTTTTTGAATTTTCAGGTAAGAAAAAGTTTGTTTCTGGATATTCAGTTGGCGACGGATTAAGATCTTACGGTATTTTAATAAATTGTAAAAACATAGATCAGTCAAGTGGTTTAGTAGTGCAGGGAACAATAGAATTCGACGAACCAATAGTAGACATAATTTTTGATAAACAAGAAATTGAAACTTTTGAGCAAGATGGTTTTTACGGAGAGACCATAGACCAAGATTACAATTATGATAATTCTTGTCTTGTAAAAGTTGTATTTTCGGAAGATAAAAAATCTATAAGGATCCTTGCCAAGTTTAGTGAAAACCCATGTTTCTTTGTTGTTAAAATTGGAGATATAGATGCAAAAAGCAAATTCCTCATAAAAACAAATAATCAAATATCCGATATCGAAAATTATTTTAAATCTAAATTTAATATAGGTTCAGATTTTAAAGGAACATTTAATAACAACAGGCTTTACTACATATCATCAGATTTTAGTTTTAATAGTTTCTTGCCAGTTTTTGGCAATTTACGTTTTGATGATGATTTATTAAATCCAAATTCTCTTCTTGAGTATTCTAGTTTTAATGCTGGTTTTTCTTCTCCCTTAAATGATGTTTCTGGTATTTATAGGCTAGAAGACTATAATCATTCGGGTAGCAATATAGTATACGAAGTTATAAAAAATTTAAATATAGATGCACCTAAATCGGATCTTTATGAATTTTCTTTATTTTTGATATTTGAAAAGAAAACAGTTTTAGTAAGAAATCAAGAGACATTAGAAGATTACTGCTACAGAGTTGGAGGTGCATTGCCAGGTTCAAGTAGCAGTAGCAGTATAGGCAGCATCAGTAGTAGTAGCAGCAGTAGTAGTAGTTCTTTTGTTCCTCTTCCATGCATTGATGGTAATTCACCAGGTGGCTGTATGGATTTAGATGGAGATGGATTTATTGGCGGAGGCGATTTGGGCGTTTTGCTTGGTAATTGGAATAATCCCGGAAATGGTGATTTGGATGGTGATGGCGCAGTAGGCGGTAGTGATCTTGGAATTCTTCTTGGTAATTGGGGTAGATGTGTTGAGTGTCAGTCTTCATCTTCCTCATCTGGGGACATTTCTTCTTCAAGTTCTAGTAGTAGCGGGACTGGTCCAGGTACCTTATGTTCTTTTATAGAGGTTGAGGCTGGTGAAAAGATCACTGGAGCCATAAAAAGTGATGGTACGCTTGTTATATGGGGAGATGTGAATAGTGAAGTTATAACTTCTTTGCCGTCTTCTCTTCCTCAAATAACTAAAATTTCATTTGGAACTGCCCAAAGTAATGCTCATGCGGTGGCAATTTCATCTGATGGTTCAGCATTATGCTGGGGAAATAATTCACAAGGAGAATGCAACGTACCAGGTGATCTAGGAAATGTTATTTCTGTTTCTGCTGGTGCAAATCATACTTGTGCTGTAAAAGAAAATGGCGATGTTGTTTGTTGGGGCTTTAATAATTCTGGTCAAACAAATGTTCCATCCGGTCTTAGTGGCGTTTCTAAAATTCACTCTCATGCTTCTCATAATATTGCCCTTAAAACAGATGGTACTGTATCTTGCTGGGGTTCTAATTTGCATGGTCAATGCAATGTTCCATCTGGTCTCGATGATGTAATAGAAATTTCCACTGGTAGTGGCCATTGCGTTGCGCTTAAGCGAGATGGAACTGTTGTTTGTTGGGGTTTAAATTCAAGTGGTCAGTGCAACGTTCCCTCTTTTGATGGATTGTCTGCAATCGCTATATCTGCTGGCGGTAGCTTTACCTCTGCTGTCCTGTTAGACGGAACAGTTGTTTCTTGGGGTATGAACACTTTTGGTCAAACTGATGTTCCATCTGGAATGGGATTTGTTATTAAAATAGAATCAGGAGATGATCATACTGTAGTTCTTTTTTCTAATAATACGGTTTCTTGCTGGGGCAGGAATGATAAAAATCAATGTGATGTTCCAGATTCATGCTTGACTCAAACTGAAATATCTAGATCTCTATCTATTAATCAATGTGATTCTTACATTGAGGGCCATGCAGAAAATGTATATTCTGGAAGATACAAAATAGGGATTATAACAAGATCAAAGTCTTTGCCAACATTGTCTAGGGATTTGTATCCAGGTGGAACAGAGCTTCACATTTTTGATAAAATTTTTGAAAACAAAGGTTCAAATAGGATATCTATAGATGTTAATTACAGAAAGCTTGTTATTGAAGAAATGGAGCACTTGCTTTCAATAAGTAGTAAGGAAATTTTCTTCACAAATCCATTAAAAGAAATCGACGAAAAGTATCCAAGGTTTATAAGAAATATAAGAGTTTTTTCTGACGGAGATATAGCTGGCTCCGTAACAAGATTTGCTAATATAGAGGATAAAAGAAGACAATTTGACGCCTTCTTCGGTTCTTGCTCTAGAAGTCAAGATATACCATCTTATCTTGGCGTTCATATGATGAACGAGAATATAATTTTGGAACAGTCAAATATAAGAATAGGTAAACTTTCATATAAGCCTAATTCCAATATTACTCTTGATCCAAGGATATATGATTTTGAGAATATGCAATCTGTTGGGCTTTTGGAAACCCTGTCAAGAAATGAAAGTTTTGAATTTACAACTGAAGATCCCGGTGATTTTTACAATGTTTCTGAAATGTCTAGTTCTGTAGATGAGTGGTTTTCAGATAGATCTGGCTTTACTCATGTGGGTTCATATCTTGACGGTAAGCACGGCAGTAAATCAATAATTCTTCAGGACAACATTGATAGTATATCATCTGCAAATCCTGTTTTGCAAAATGACTCATATCATGCAAAGACATATTCTGAAATAAGAAACTATCAATTATCTTCTGGTTATAATGGTAAAATTTCACAAAATCTTGGTAGATCTGATTCAAGTGATTATACTTTCTTGGTTGATGCTGCAGTTATAGCGCCAAATCAGTTTATTAAAACGTATAGAACAATTGGACTTTTGAATGATGGAGTTATAAAATTTAATAACGTCTATTCTAAAAAATCAACATTTGATCAAAACAATAAGACTCTACAGTATGATACTTTAAAATTTTATTTTGAATCATCTTCTGCTCAAGATTATAGTCTTTTTAATCTTTCTTACCCGGCTAAGGCTGTACTGGACTCTGGAAATGAATATTTAGTGTATATAGACAACAATCATATCGCTAGATTTGTAAATTATCGCATGTCTATACCCCCAGATATCCAATTAAGAAAAGTTGCTGGTGCTACTCTCACCGTACCTAGCAGTGACACAGGCACAACTTTCACCTTTCCTAGCAGTAGCAGTAGCAGTAGTAGTAGTAGTGATTCTTCTAGTAGTAGTAGTGATTCTTCTAGTAGTAGTAGTGAATCTAGCAGTAGTAGTAGTGAATCTAGCAGTAGTAGTAGTGAATCTAGCAGTAGTAGTAGTGAATCTAGCAGTAGTAGTAGTGAATCTAGCAGTAGTAGTAGTGAATCTAGCAGTAGTAGCCAGTCAAGTAGTAGCAGTCAGTCCAGCAGTTCTAGCAACTCCAGCAGTAGTAGCCAGTCAAGTAGTAGCAGTCAGTCCAGCAGTAGCAGCCAGTCCAGTAGTAGTAGTCAGTCAAGTAGTAGCAGTCAGTCCAGCAGTAGCAGCGGTTCCAGCAGCAGCAGCAGCGGTTCCAGCAGCAGCAGCGATTCCAGCAGTAGCAGTGGTTCCAGCAGCAGCAGCAGCGGTTCCAGCAGCAGCAGCGGTTCCAGCAGTAGCAGCGGTTCCAGCAGCAGCAGCGGTTCCAGCAGTAGCAGCGGTTCCAGCAGTAGCAGCAGCGGTTCCAGCAGCAGCAGCGATTCCAGCAGCAGCAGCGATTCCAGCAGTAGTAGCAGTTCCAGCAGTTCTAGTAGTTATTTTGAAGATATGCCTTTTGGAAATACGAAAGTTTTGATGGTTGCTTCTGGTATCGGTTTTGTAGTCGCTATTGACGAAAATTATAAATTAATAGGAAACTATGATCCTGGTCTTGCTAGTGCACAAATTCAGTCTGACATTAATACTATTAATGCATTGTATACAAGTGATGACGATGCAATATACGCAGAATACGTATCTGCTGGATCTGATTTCTTTGCAATTAAAACATTAAATGGATACTGCGAGGTTTATGGAAATACTTATTCTTCCTCTCTACTTCCACCTTCTGGACTTAAAATCATAACATTTTCTTGTGGAGGTGATTTTATAGTTGCGATTAGTAGTACCGGTTCATTGGAAGCTTGGGGAAATGATAGCAATATAAATAACAATGTCCCATCTGGTTTGTTTACGTCAGTTTCTTGTGGGTCTTCTCACGCATTAGCTATAGACGTTGATGGTTCTGTGTATGCATGGGGCGACAACTCTTTTAACCAATCTAATGTTCCATCAGGATTAAAAGCCGTTGAAATTTCTGCTGGTTCAAAGTTCTCATTTGCAATAGATTCTGAATTTAAAGTTGTTTATTGGGGAGAAATTGATTTTCAGTATAATTCTGGGACCATACCTACCTTTGCTTGTTCTGTTTGGTGCAGAAACGATACTGTTTTAATAGGCGGATTTGCAAATGAATGGAACCTTTTTACCGATATTTCTACGCACAAATATGAATCGTTTTTGTATTATTTGATAGAGCATCCTATTAGATATAGAAGTAATTCTGATATATGGGCTCCTGGTCCAGTTATAGATCTTTTTAGGCTTTATGATTCTAATGCATCAGTTGAGACAAATCTTAATAGATATTGTAGGTTGTTAGGATACAAAGACAATATTTGTTCTAGTGATTTTAAGATAAATGATCCATTAGTGCTATCGCAAATACCTGTTTCTGTTTCTGCAAACTCTTTATCAAAGAATATAGATGCAAAAAGATTTGAAGAGGATAGAATAGGGCTATGCTATCAGTCAAATATAAAAAATTATAGATCGGACATATATTATAGGGGCTACCTAAACCATTTTTCTATATTTGGAAAAAATTATTATCTTTCAAAAGATATTCAAAATCAAATATCTTCTTTCGAACCTTCAATTGGAAATGACTACTATGGAAATTCTATAGTAGCATGGAGATCTCAAGATTCTACAGCTTCAAAAGAAAACAATTACATATACTCTTCTTTTATATATAATGGATCTTCTGACATTAACAAATGCCTTCTTGATGAAATGCTTTATAAGTTAAAAGATTTCTTTATTTACGATCCATACGATCCATATTCATTTAAAATATTGCCGCAAGTTTGTGAGGTTGAATTTACTTTTAAGGCACCAGCTTCTAATACATTTAATTTCTTTGTAGATTTTTATTATGACGATGAATTTAAGAATAAGGCTTATTCTTATTCCTCTTCTGTAGATCCTTCTATTTGGTCTGTTGATGGAGTAAATGCATATGCTGATGGCCATTATGCTCAAGCTGGTGATGAATTACTTGTAAGATTCCATGCTTCTGATATTGAAGAATTGTCAAATAAAGTTTTATTTGTTAAAATAGGTTTTAATTCTCAGTCTTCATCACTCAAACATGGCCTTGTCTCTCAAAATAATAATGAAATTAAGGACCCACTTGCTGTTTCATCAGATATATCTGGAAATAATCCAAATTTAAATTCAAACTCTAAGATTTGGGTAATGCCAGAAATTATATCTTCTGATATAAATTTGCCAAAACAGGAATTTATAAATTACAAGTCAGAAGATGGCATACTGAGATTTAATTTTTATGATAATAGCAGGTCGTCATTAGATGGCATTTCAATAGGAGAAACAGCTAAATCTTTTTATGTCCATATACAAAGAGGTAGTGGGAACTCTGAATTCTCAGATTTTGTTTTACGTTTTGGTGGCACTGTATCCTATGTTGGTTTTACCAAAGAAGATTTAGATATATCTTCTTCTTACTCAATTGGTGAAGGTGTTGCATATCCTCAATCAAATTCATCAGTTTCTAATGGACTGGTAGATGGAGAATTTATATCTATAGATTCTTCAGGAAGAAAAATAATGTTTAGGTTAAAAACAAAACAAAATGGTCTCAGATCTTTAAGAGTCGTAATTAAGGAGAATAAATTTATTTCCGGCAATTTTAATTCTGTATTTTTATGCAACTCAAAAGAATCAGCAGAATGTATTACTCAAATTCCTTTTATAAATAAAACTTCAAATTCTTCTTTATTTAAAATTAAAATGGATATTTATTCAGACGAGGATTGCCTAAATTACGTTGGATCTTTTGATTCAAGTGTAAACGTAAATTGCTTTACAAATGGGATAATGGGATATTATCAGTGTCCTTCTAAAAATATTATATACGTTAACTTTATTCCTCCCGTTATGGAATACATAAATATGTCTGGTTTTGAACTATCAAATAGTAGCATAGTTTCAATTGAAAAAGCTGATCTAATTTCAGAAAACATATCTAGAAAGTATTTACAGCCAGACATAAAATATCATTTTAAGGCTTATGCGGTTTTTGACAGTGGAGAATCTACGTTTGTCACAAAATCTAATTTTAAATGTGAGAGTAATTCAAAGAGATCTTTAGAATATACTTCTCCAGTTCTTGTTTCTTCTGGTAAAAATGTATTGAACAATAATTTGGAAATATGCTCTCTTGCTGGAGGAGAGTCGGTACTATCATGGTCTGACACAAGATTTAATAAGCAGAGAGGAACAAGTCTATCTTTCTCTTCTAGTCAATTTAGTTGCATGTTTGCGACCGTTGATATGTCAAATAGATTTGTAAATTCTTCTTCTCAGGGTGGATATGATAGACATTTTAAATTTGTTTCTGGAGACACAGAACAAACATTTATATCAGAGTATAAATTTATTGCAGACAATTTGGGTAATTTCTCTTCAATAGGTAGAACGGGTGAAAAAATATTATCTTCTCATATGGCACTTGGAACACAAAGAACGCCAAGGGCATTTGTGCCAATATATAATGAGGGTAATGGTAGAACATTTTTTGATCAAACAAATAAATTTGAAACAATAACAAATTATGATGAATTTAGAAGAATAAGGGTAGTTAAAGATTTCGTTGATTATTTTTCTACAATTTCTGAGGACATAATATATCCAGTAGTTTCTGACTGTTTTGTGCATCTTGATGTTATAGGTGTTCCTGGAACGCAAGCTGTAAGAATAAAAAATGAAAATGATCAAGATTTCTCTTCATGGCTTCACATACAGGAACCTAATTCTGTTTATATTCAAAATAAATCTCAGCCAGAAAAAGATTTTATATCGGAATTTTCTCCTTTCTTTTTAGAAAGAGAAAGATTTGTTGTTCCATGGGTTTTAAGCTCTGGAAATGGCATCAAAAAAGTATGCATACAGATACTAACGGCATTTGGTGTAACTAATACATTCTGTATAGATATAGTTGTAAATTATAAAAAATTAGATTACGAAGTAGAATTTTATTATGGGGTTGATGATGCGCCTAGTTCTTCTAGCTCCTCTAGTTCTTCTGGTGGCTTTAGAATACCTTCCTCTTTCTATAGAAGATATCCTGTCTTGAATAATAAAACCATATACGATCCAGAAACAGGAACAAGAATTTTTGAAAATGACTTAAGATCATTGAACATAAATGAAACATATGATATATCAAAAATAATAGCAGTCATTACTTTTAAAGACAAAAATAGAGTCGAAAGAATAAATAATCTTATGAGATATCCATTCTTCTCATCTAGGTCAAATAATCAGGTAATTGGCGCTAAATTGTATCAGCAGGGTATAGAGATAATAGATGTTCCGCTAACTAAAATATCTGATGGTGTTTATGAAGGAGAATTCCAAATAAAACAAAGTGATGGAATTGCTTATAACGATGGTTTGGCATCTTTGCAGATTACTATTCCTGGTGAGTGTTTTATGCCAAACATATTTGATTTATTTTCTGAATTTAGGCAGTATAGATCTGCAAACTTGAATACAGAAATTAAAGTAGTTAATTATGCTAGCTATATACTTGATTTCTATAACAAAGATGATATTAAAAACAGTTTTGGTTCATCTGGTTATTATTCTGGAACTTTTAATTTTTTGAAAAATAATTCTGAAAGATGAGTTCATGTATTTTTTTTGTAATTATACTCTAATGGAGATATTATGGCAGATTTAGTTGCAAAAAACATATTGTCGCCTTCGGGTGGTGAGGAGTTTTTTCCTGATCAATCTGTTTTAGTAACTTTTGATAACATAAGCTATCCGGACGACCAATTTTATTTTGATCTTTTTGTAACTTTAAATTATGATGGGATAGATAATTCCAATTGGGATTTTATAGCAAGACTTCCAATAGGTGTTCGCGAATATGAACTTTTTTTTAAAAAACCTATTTTTGGTAATAATATTAGACTGGCTACATGTGGTGTTTCTAGAAAGGGCATAAGATCAATTAAAAATGTTATGCCAAGGTCTTTTTCTTTTCGTCCTAGATTAGTAAAGGATCCAGTGCTAATCAATCCTGTTTCCAACAAATCATATTCAAATACTATAGAAATTTTGATAGACAATTCTTATTTAAATTATTCTGAAAAAAGTAACATAAGATTTTATTCTTATTTTTCTTCTAACTTTTTAGGCATATTAAATTCCCCAATAGCCGAGAGGGTTGATTCTAGTATTTCTCAAATAAAATGGAACATAGCAGATCTTCCCAACTCTGATGATTATGAAATTTTATGCTATTATTCGGACGATTTAGGGAACAGATCTTCGGATGTTGTAATTAAAAATTTAAACATAACAAATCCTGGACTTTGCATAATTGACACGGAACCTCCACAAACTGCTATAAAAATACAAAATGATTCTGAATACATATCAGATCCAAATGTATCAATAAAGCTTTATAGTTATGATGACACAACTGGAATAAATGGATTTGTTTTTAAAGAACTTAGATTTAATGAAGAAAATGAAATACAAGAAGTAAAAAAGTCTGAACCAAGAAATTATGATATTAACAATTTTTATACTGTTTTAGATGAAGATGGTAAAACCTACATAGGTGCTTTGGTTGAAGATGTAGCTGGTAATAGAACTGATTATTCACTGGAGTATAATTCTTCACTTACTTATAACATAAATTATTTTAGATCAAGTAACCTTAATATAGAAAATTTTAATGTAACTGCTTCATCTTCAGATGGTGTTTCGGCGTATTTTGCAGTAGAAAAAAATGGTTTATATTATTTGTATAGGAAAACTGAAATATTTACTATGGTAAAGGAGCTACCTTTGCCCTGTATCGCCATAAAAAACTCTGCAGACGACGTTGTAATGTCTTTTGAGAACTCTAATAGGTCACTTGAAATAAAAAGATTTAGTAATAATACTTTATTTGAAATATTTAAAAGTAGCTCAAAAAACACCATGTGCAATTCAATTGAATTTTATAAAAATAGTTATTATCTTGGTTGTGATGATGGCTCACTTTACAGGCTTAACGCATCGTCTGTTTCTATTGTCGCAGACATTAGTACATTTAAAAAGCCAATAAGGCTTATTGAAAAAACAAAAAATAATGTAATGAATATATACGTTAATTTAGGGGCAGAAATATATTCTTTTGATGGACAAAACATAGTCAGGAGCGATATATTAATATGACAAATGAAGAAAACTATTTAAATTTAGAAATATATGGCAAAAAAAATGAATATTCTTCTACTATAGAGGGTAAAAATCCTATTTTTAGAATAAGGTACGATAAAGAAAATGTAAACTCTTTTTCAAGCAATATTTCTGGGTATATAAAAGCAAAGTTTTTAGTAGAAAATTCTAATAATTTTATATATTTAAATGGATATTTTTATGATAAAAATGGAAATGAATTTAAAAAAGTTGAATATTTATTAAGTGGTAATAATATATACAACATGTACTCTTACTTTAAGAGTACTCCTGGCATAGGAATCAGAATAGAAACTTCAAATCTTAGTTTTCTTTTTAGTGACTTTAAGCAGTATGAATCTGTTTATTATAATGGTTGGTATTATATATGTGCTTCTAAAGGATCCTTCCAAAAAAATTCTTATAGATCTGCTTTTTTAGGATCTTCTACATTTGATAGTTCTTTATATTATGACATGTTCTACACTATGTCTGACATTAATTCTCAGACATATCTTCCAAGCGAATTTAAAAATAGTATTGGCGGTTACCTTTCTGATGGAAATGTTTTTGGAAATAGTTTTTTAATAGAAAACATGTACCCAGATTCTATAAATATAAGTATTCATGATCATGGTATATCTGATGGCCTTCAGCAAGGTAGTGTTATTGAAATAACAATAGATGAAGAAATAATGTCTGTTGAATTTATGAGAGCTGAGCAGCAGGGTAATATTGCTTTTTTTAAGATAATAGAAAGAGGCCTTTATTTTACTCCTATTCAGGGCCATATTATAAATTCTAAAGTAAAAAGAAATGATAAAACAGATATATTTAATTTTACATTTGATGAGTCTGGTCAGTATTTTACTCAGTTTAGATGTCTTGGTTTAAATATTAATGCTCAACAGGGTGATTTCGTATGCTCAAACATATCTGCAAGATTTTCATGGGAGTCATCTCCATATTATACATATGATTTTGCTTTTGAAATACCATTATTTGAGAGAGTTATTTCAAGTAGTATATCAGGAAACAATTTTTCAATTAATGTTAACGAACTCTTGAAGGATTTATTGCTTTCAAGGTTTAATTCTAATTCAGTTTTTTCTCCATCACTTCTTGTTGGTATGCCTATAGTTGTTAATTCTACTGATGGCTCTTCTCATAAAAGATATATATCTAGTTATAACTCATCAACAAATCAAATTATTTTTAATGAACCACTTCCATTTTCAATATCAATTAGTGATCAGGTTATTTTTGGTCCATCTCCCTCTAGGTCTTCAGTAAAAGGTATATCTATGGATGAAAGCTCAGATCCTAGATTTAGTGGCTTCCTGGGTGTTGTTAGATATCAGGCAATAGGTGCATTGCAAAATATTTTATTACCAATACCTCCAATATTTACACAAAGGTATTCATCAACCATAAAATCAATGGATACAATTTATATTTGGATTAAACGAGTTATTAAAAATAATAATATAAATAATTTCGACCAAAGACTTTTTATGAATTTTGATTGCGAGGTAAATTAATATGCCATATTCATTTGACAGGACATTTGCATATCAATTTGATCAGAGTCTTAGTCCATATTCTTATTTTATAAATTCCATACCAAATATTACTGCTTTTAATGCGGATAGTTCTTCAATTGTAACAGATATTGAATATGTTTCTAGCTCAAATAATAAAAATAGTATTTCTATGAAGAACGGGGTTGAGTACAAGATTATTGTTGATTCTTTGAGCAAAAAATATTTTGGTCCTTATCCAAATAGTTCTTCCGGTACCGATTGGGTTTTTTGTATTGACTATTTTTCCACATCTTTTGGTTCTATAGTTGCCAATCAGCAGTCTGTTACAAGAAGAAGAATGCTTGCTTGTCAAGCTAGGGTTTCTCTTGATGCTTCAACAAACGAGTATGTGATATTTAATGATGCATCTTCAAATAAGTTTAGTGAATTTTTTATATTTGAAGAATCAACTGACAATCCAGATATAAGCTCCATTCATTTTTGGATTAGAAAAAACAATTCATCAGAATATTACAAATTTAAAACAGAAAATTTTTCCGTCAACAAATGGACAAATCTTGTTATATCTATGGGTCAGCCTGCAATTCCAGAGCCAGGTAATAGCGATCCTACAGAGTCTTATTTTTTAAAAATTTATGTTAATTGCCAAGAATTGACATACTCTATATATGGAGAGGCTCCTTCTCAGTATTCAAATACAGTAGAATATTTTTCCTTACCATCTCCCGAAAACTGCTTTGACTTTGTTCTAAACTCAAGATGTTTTGGTGATTCTTTTAGGAGTGTACGTCTTTCTAGTCTTATTAATGAGGTTTCTTGTTTTAATAGAAGATCTGATGATTTTGAAGACAGACCATATTTTACAGAAAAAGACGTTTTTGATATTTACAATTATGGGATAGTTACTAATATGTTTGACACATATAAAGTTACTGGTGGTAAATTTTTAATTAAAAGTTCTATACCTTCAACTGTTAGGGTATTGTGCGCTGAAGGGTCTTCAGAAGGTCAATATTTGGGTTTAAGTGATGGAAGATTATTGGAGTCAAAGGAGTCGGTATGGCAATATTCGAAATTACTTAATAGCCAAGAGTCTTTAAATAGTATAAATGTTATTGGCATAACAAATAACTTTTCTACTGTTATTGTTCCTGGTTCTGGAATTAAATTTACTGGATCAATAGTTGAATTAGAATAAAATGATACCTATAGTCAAAATAAACGGTTCTTCTGATATATTAAGTGGGGTTAGGTGTAGGCCTAATGATGTTCATATTAGTTGGTCTTTTTCAGATTACGCTAGCATAAATTTTGAATCTTTAAAATTTGATTTAAGGATTAGTGGATCTAGCGATAATCACGGAACTAATAGTTTTGAAGGAGACAGGTTTAGTATATCTAATTTTTCAGCCTCAGTTGGTAGCTATATATTCTCTCCATCTTTACCTTTAGGCAGAAATCTTCAATACTTTGGTCAAATAAAGTTTTATGACAATAATTCTTCTTCTAATTGGGTTTCTTTTATACTAAAAGTTAATCACACTCCATTTGTCATAGATGCAAAATATTTAAATTCTACGTTTAGTATTGATAATGATTTAGTTATTGATTTCCAAAAAAGCAGAGAAGAAATTTCTGTTGAAATAAGTTGGTTTAGAAATAATGTTTTGCAAACTAATTTGAAAAATTCAAAAATTGTTCCATCCGGTAGAATATCATATAATGATATATGGTATGCTCAGATACTGGCTTTTGATGATCTTGAAGCAGGAATAGCTGTAAGTCTACCAGCTGTTCAGATTAAGGCAGAGACTCCTGTAGTAAGTTACTTGCAAATACTTCCTCCTGATCCAGTTGAAGAAGACATACTTGAGGGATCATATTCTCTTATAGAAGGATTGCCTTCTGGTTCTTTTGGAGATGTAATTTTTAATGATGCAAGTGAAATTAAATGGTATGTTAATGACGAGCTTATAGAGACGGTAAATAACAGAAAATTTGTAAGATTAAATTTAAGACAAGATGATGTTGTCTACTTTACTGTGAGACCTGAAAATTTTTCTAACTTTGGTTCAGTTGTAAAAAGTGAATCAAAAATAATACAATCTTCTGGTTATTTTGTTTTTGACATGTCAATAGATGGCAAATTCTCTAATCCAGTGGTTTCTAGTGACCAGCCTGTGATAAGATGGAAGTTAAAAAAACCAGGAAATAAAAATCCTAACTTTTTTAAAATTATAATAGGTACAAGAGATGGATCTAATGATATCTTGTCATTTATAGGTAAATATGAAAATGATTATTATACCATTCCTGCCCAAGCTCTAAAGCCTGGTGCAAGATATTTTGTATCTATTTCTGTTTCTTATGATGATAAAAATTTTAGAAATTTTGGAAAAATAAATTTCTATTTCTCAGGTAAATTTTGGAAAGAAAATGTTTCAAACCAAGTAGGGTATACTCTCTTATTAAAATCAAAAATTCACAATGTCGGTTCTGATGAGCCAAGTCAATTAGCTGGATATTCTATGCAATTTTCAGACGGTGTATTTTATTATGAAGTTATAGAATATTTGAATAAGACTTTGGTTATATTTGACACTTCTTCAAAAATAGAATTTACCAATAATAACGCTCAGTATCACGAAACTTTAATTGGAGTAATTGGTAATAGATTCTTTCTTTTTGTTAATGGCGTTAAAAAAATGGATTCAACATATTTGGTTTCTTCTTCTACGCAAAAGTTCATTACTTTAAGATCAAGACCAGATGGAGAAAAAGAAGTTGCACTAGAGGTTGAAAAATTAAATATAAATGTTGATGGCATATTTGAGCCTGGAGTTTCATCCATATATGCCGCTCAAAGTTTTGAAGAAAGAGCATTTTTTCCAGAAGGCTTTATATCTTCGATGGCTGCCAAAGATAATCACTTTATAGTTTCCGTAAATTCTTTTAACTTTAAAGAGTCTTCTAAGCTTTACAAATTTACTCCTGATCAAAATTTTATAGATTTTAATCTTAATTCGACACAAAATCAGTACTCTAATATATCAGTTGACAATTTTACGTTTAATGGTATAGAGTTGTCTCCCAATGGTAAAAAACTGTCTATATATCATAGTAGGGGTATAAGTATATTTAACGACTTACCAGTATTCGGATGGGACATAAATACTCCGTGTAGCTCTGTTGTTGATTTAGAAAAAGATGGATGGAATCTTGTCTCTTCTTCTCCAAGGTCCTTTAGAGTTGAATCTAGCTGCTTTGAGTTTGATACCAGTTTCGCAAATAATGGTAAAACTTCATTTAACATATTTTCTGGTTCTGTTTCTGTAGCAAAAATTGAAAAAAACAATTTTTTTAATATTGTTGATTACTCAATGTCTTATCAAAACAATATTTTGTCCATAACAAAAATTTCTGGTTCTGATGAATATATAGATTCTGTATCGATTGATCTTTCTGGTAAGAATATATCAGACATGGTTAGTATATTAAAGAACATAAACATAAGTTCTTTACCCGATAATAATATCCCATTTGGTGTTTTTTATGAAATATTTTTAGTTGAAAAATATTCTGGTATACCTTGTAGCAGGATAGCTTCTTTTAATGATTCTATTTTTGATTTTATAGATATATTGATATCTGATTTTGAAGATTCTTTCGATCCATACGCTGCAAATGCATATTCCAGTATAAATAATTCCTATTCCTATCTGTCTCAAAATTTTGCTGGAGATCAATGGGATACACTTGCTTCTAATAAAATCGGATATACATTTAAATTTGATGTTCAATCTCTTTTGGCAGAAGATGGTTTGAGTCCAAATAAGCTAAACCATGATGGATCTTTTGGTATATATTTAAATGATGGAAGTTATAAACTTAAAATAGATACTTTGCCTGATTCATTAATTGTAAATGGAATAAAGTCATCAAATATTGATCTTTCTTCAAACTTTTCATCATTTCATGTTGCTGTAAAAGATGGCAAATATAGACTTTTTAATAAGAATGTTGACGGATGGATTGCCATTGACGAAGGAGACATGGAATCTGTTAATGTTTCTGGAATAGATAAGGACAATATATCTTGCAGTGCAAGATCTGGTAAAAAAGTAATATTTTGGGAAGAATCAAATTCAGATGGCAAATTAATAAAATTTATAATTAAAATACCAGGTGGACCATGGTCTAGTCCCGCTATAGCTGTTGGTCCTGACTACTACGCATCAAAACCTTCTAGTTGTATAGATAGTTTTGGAAACGTTCATTTGGTGTTTGAGATATACGCTAATAGTAAATCTGACATAGGTTACTCTGTGTATAAAAATGGTAAATGGTCAACTCCAGTAAAAATAGTTGATCAGTCTGGATCTAGTATTGGCCCCAAAATACTTGTAGATGAATATAATAATATGTATATGTCTTGGATTGATAAAAAATTTGGAAAGTCAGATATATTCTTTTGCCAGTATAATTTCTCTCAGTCTAGATGGCTAAGTTCTGGTTTTTCTGGTTTTGATTCACAGGTTTCCAGTTCGGAAGTAGAAGTTTCTAATATAGATCATGCTTATAAGGCTGGAAATTATTTTGTTGTTTGGAGTGAAAAGAATATATTTGGAAGAAAGAAAATAAAACTTGCTAGATACAATTCTGGATCAAAGTCTTGGAACAGTGCCCACTCTGGAGGAACAGATTTTGATGTAAGTAATATTGATAGCAAACAGGCAGATTTTCCAAGTATCTGTATAGATTTTGACAATAATGTTCACATTGTATGGCAAGACATTTTGAATGGATTTAATAGAATTTATTACAGACAGATATCACCTGGTCTTTCTTCTCTTACTGTACCAAAAATTATAACTTCCGTTTCTTACAATTTTGATTGTGTAAGGCCATATTTGTCTCTTATTGATGATATAACGGATCCATATACATCAAAAAATGGAGATTTGGTATTAAATTTTTACAAACCAAGAAATTACAGTGTTGATCCGTATAATCAAGAAATAAATTCTTCGTCAATAGAAAATTCAATTCAAGAAATATATACCGCAAGATGGTCTAGAGAATATAGAAATTGGCTTTCTTCTGGAAGTAAAGTAGAAGAAGAGGGAGGGTATGACACTAGAATAGTTCTTCCTGAAACAAGGTATGTGAATTTATTTACAAGTCCAAAATCGATTGAGGATATACAGGACATATTTTATCTTGGTATTGATTCCAACATAGAAAATTCGTCAATATATTTATATAATATAAAATATGATTTATCTTTTAATCCAGGTGCTTATTCTGTAGGTATTGATTCTTATTCTGGTTTTGATCCAGACGAAATTCTAGTTGCAGATTTGAATAGAAAATCTTTAATATTTGGTTCCTCTTCAAACTCAATTTCTGGAAAATTGAGATTTAAAAACATAAAGTTTAGTTTTTCTGAAAGTAGGGATCCATTTTATATTGATCTAATTGGTCCCACTACATATAATTTACCAGACATAAATTATGTATATGCAAGGCCTAATAACTATGGTGATGTTTGGACAAAAACACTTAAAAATATAATATTTGTTTCTGCAAGAAAAAATTTAGTTTTTGATTCTTCTGATATTAAAAACGACAACATAACGCATTTTGTTTCTTCTTCTGGATTTACAAAATCTGACAATATTAATTGTTTAAAGTTTGATTCATTTGGAAATATGATTGTTAGTGTAAAGCAAAAATTACTTTTTTCAAATGATCATTTTAGATTCTTTGTATTAAATGTTACAGGAGAAGGCTCTAGTGTACTAAGTAAAAATTTCAACTATATACTTGAATTTAATGATAATTTAGTTTTAATAAGTGATTCTGATATTATTGTAATTAAAAACTATAAAAATTCAATAATACAAAAAATACCTTTTATTGATCCATACGAATCAGATAATATATTTTCTATAAATTTGACTTTAGGAGAAAATTTAGAGATAGTTAGATATCCACTTTCTTCAATTTCAGCTAGTATAAATAAAATTTATTCTGCTTCTTCTGATCAAAACTATTTATGGATATGCACAAATGCTGGGGTCTATCAAATAGATTCTAAGTTAAATTCAAATTCTTATGTTCAGCAATTTTCTGATGAGCTAAACTTTAGTTATCCTGCGATCTCGGTAGAATGTGTCGATGACAATCTTAGATTTTTTGCAACAAGCAATAAAATATTTCTATCAAGTGGTTCTTCTATAAAATCAGTTGATACAATCGCAAGATATGTTGGAATACAGGGATCTGACAAAGATTTCTTGCAGGACGCAGAACTATTTAATATTAATGACATAAAATCCGTAAAGTACATAGATAGTAAAAATTTATTAATTGTTTCTTCTAACTATATATATAGACTTATATTTAAAGACATATATTCTTATCAGACAGAATACATACAAATTTTTGATAGATCAAATATAAATATAGTTTTTGATACAAATGTTGAACAAGTTCAAAATTCACAATCCCTATCTGAGCCAAGACAAAAATTTGTTTTTCCTCCCGTTCAGGATGACGGTGAAGGTAAATATTATGTTGAGGTTTATTTGAATAAAAAGAGAATAACCAGAGGTTATAGAATTAGCACTAAATATGGAATTATATATTTTGAAGATAAAATACTGCCAAATGATGAGGTATATATAAAGGTAAGAAAAGATATAAGAATTTACAATGATTATTCTCAAAATAGAGCTGAGATAGAGGCATTCGGACCAAAGACATTTAGTGTGGAAAATCTTATAACTCAAAATAATTCTATATATTCAGTAATAAGTGATGGGGTGACCGACGCGATTACTACAAGAAATGAAATAATTAAATTGCCATACGATGAGGTCACTATTGATAAGGAGCCCCCTATTGCTAAACTTAGATACGTCGAACAGGTTGGTCCTAATACAATTAAACTTCAGTTTATAAAGCTAGAGGATGTAGATGGTAATTTGGTTGATTATGATAAGGTCAGTGGTATATCTGGAATGGTTATATCTAATTATGATAATTTTACCTCAGACGGAACAAACAATAAGCCATTCGTTCCTTTCCAGGAAGAGTTTTTATTTGATGTAGATCTAGGCTCTTCTTCTGGATCTGTGTCCGCTAATCTTCCTCAGGGTGTTATTGGCAGATGTGGCAATTATTTTACAAGAACTACTGATGGCAAAGTAGTTACTCTTATAGGAACTTCTAATTTAGCAAGAATATATTACTTAAACTCAAATAATGAATTTGAAGAAAATTTTGTATCATTGGATGAAGAGGCTGGATCTAGAGTTGAATTTATTTATAGATTTAATAATGGACTAATTGTTGGTGTATCTAAGGCAAATGGTTTTGCAAAAATATTTATGTCTACTAATGGGGCTTCATTTTCTCCAGTGGCAACTTTAGATTCAAATGGCGTAAGTCATCCTCATTATAATTCAAATACCAGAAAGCTTTATTTTGGCACATACAGGATTTCTTCCAGTGAGTCAACAGGTAGCTTATATTCATTTGATGGTACTAACCTGGAAAGGTCAATATCTAATATTGACAACGGAATAATGAGTGTGACTGGTTTTGAAAATTTTGTAATATTTGGCACTAAGCAGCCTAATTCTGCAGATTCTAGAATATTTAAAGTTCCAGTTGCTCCTACTGTTGGCAACCCAACAATTATACATAATGCTGAAACTTCTGTTATGTCTATAACGTCTATAGGAACTTCTATATATGCTGGTTTGCAGAGTAGAGGTAAAATAATAAGGTCTCTAAATACTGGTGTTCCATTTATAACTTCTTTCCAAACTTTGAGAAATTTAGATGTAAACAGAATGGCTACTTTGCAATTCAACAATACAAATAGAATTTTTGCTGCAGTTGATAAAGGTTTGTATGTATTTCAGGGAACTTGGAATCTTAAAGGAAGCTCTTCTCATAAAATTATGGATATATTCAAGGACGTAAATGGCAACATAGTGTACGTTACAGAGGGTGATGTTAGAAAAATAATACAGAATGTTCAAAATGAAGTTAGAATATTTGCAAAACTAATTGATAATGCTGGCAATCAGACTGACATTAATGGTGATCCTGATTCTGATCCAGAGGATGGTTATAATGATAACTTATTCGTAAAAATAACTCAAGAAACAGAAAATTTTGATTTTGATTCATTTTCAATATCAAATAAAATAATAGAAATAGACGGAGCAAATGGTCAAAAATTAAAAGTTATAGATGGAGATGCTCCATTCTATTCTGCTGATAAAATTATGGTAGAAGTTGGAATTTATGAAACAGAAATATTTAATAACACCTCTGGTCACATAACTTGGGGTAGTATATCATGGGATGTTATAGAGCCGCCCAATACCAGTGTGTATTTTGAAGTAAGAAGTGGTGTTTCCAAGAATGCACTTCTTGCATCCGACTATACTGTAGTTCTTAGTTCTTCTAGTAATAATTATGACCTAAGTTTTATGGAGGGTCAGTATCTCCAGGTTAGAATAGTTTTGAGAAGCGCGTCTCAAGATAATCTTGCGCCATCTGTTAGGAGTTTAAGAGTAGTTTCACTTGGAAGTTCAAGTTCAGAGGTATTCACTGTTAATTTTAGTTTACCATCAAAAATTAAGAGAGGTATTTTAACAAGTCAGAAAGAGCTTCCATTCGGTTCTAGTATTTTATTTGGAATAAATACCACAGATGAGACTTCATTTAGTTCTTATCAGATTATACCAGAAAATAGAATATTTTCAACAGATGAATCTCAGTTTGGTAGTAATCTAAGAATAGGAGTTAGGCTATTGACTTCTCAAATCGTTGGTCAAATTGCAAATCCTATACCTGACAATGATCCATATTCTTCAGCAATATTTGCAAATTCTATAATATGGTCATATCTAAACGAAGATCCAATTTCTGTGTCTGTTGATTTTAGGGTTGAGGTATATGAAGACCCAGCTCAATCAAACCTTTTATTTAGTGTTAGTACAATTTCTAGTCCTAATTATTTTAAGGTAGACGGTGAAAATTTCCCCGTAGGTTCTTCTGCAATAGTAAGGACTGGACAGACTAGATACTTCTCATTTATACCTTATGGTTTGCCTCTTACTTGCGATGAAAATTATTACTGTAAGATATACATGATATCTCAAAACGATTCTGAACCAACTGAAATAGAATCAAATATTCTACTTAGAAAACAGTGTGGCACTAATTTCTTTAACGTGGTCACTTTTGACTTTGTTAATGAATTAGATTTTGCAAATTTTCATTTTAGAGTAAGATTCTTTGCTGATGAGGCAAGAAATAATTTGCTGTATAGTCTTTTCAGCCAAGTTGATACAAATGGCTGGTCTTACAATGGTTCTTCTTTTCCTCAGAATGGTGTGCCATTGCAAGCTGGAGAAAGAGCAACTATAGAAGTAACTCCAAATTTTGAGCAATTCGAATTTGAAGTAAACAAGAGATATTTCCTTTCAATAGATGCAAATGATGGTGAAAAATTTTCATGGAACAATAATAGCTATGTCTATCAAGTTTCTCAGACCGGAACTGGTCCTTCTTGCGGTATCTATGAGAATGTACCTGTATTAAGAAGTTTCGCTATGATGTTTGAGCTTGAAAATGGAGAGCTTATAAAACTTAGACTAGATAATTAAAATGCCAAAATTTACAAAAAATCTTCAGCTCCCATATTTTTATTACGGCGATAGTTATTCTGCTTATTTTGACAGACTTAGATTCACATCTATGGATTTGTATTTTAACGGACTTTCTAATTCAATTAAAGATGGCGTTATAGATGGATTTGGTGTTAAAATAAAAGATGATAATACTTTGTTTGTTTCTGCTGGTAGTGCATTTATAGATAAAAAATTTAGAGAACTAAAAACAGATAGTGAAATAGCTTTTACAAAAATTGAAGATGCATCTATTAAGGTTAGATCTAAATACAAGCCTAGTTTTAATACAAATTTGGTACAAAATATAAAGCAGCTATCATTTAAGGATGACATAAATCCTGATCCTCCATCAAATGTGTCAGTTAAATTTATTGATTATTTTAGGATAAAGATATCTTGGGAAATTAAAAACAAAGATGTTTCTTATGTAAATGTCTATAGAGATAGTTATGATGACGGAGTTGAAGATTTTTCCAGATCTGTTCTTATTCAAACTTCAAATGAAAATATATTTACTGATGATGATGTCGAACCTGGTAAAAAATATATTTATTATTTTGAAAGTGTTGATATAAATGGAAATTATTCTAATTCTTATTCCACTACAGACATAGTTGTACCAGATGAAAGCATAACTCCTGATCCACCAAAATTTATGTCTGTTGTAGTTGGCAATACAAGGGTTCAGGTTATATGGAGTAGACCTTCTTATAAAAATATATCTGGTTATAATATAAAAATAGTAGAGATAGATTCATCCTATTCTTCAATAGGAGATGAGATCAGCTATATTGCAGATGACTCGATAAATAATTTTGTTATTAAAAATTTAAAGAAAAACACCAGATATAAAATTAAAATATATTCTATATCTAGATCGGGTAAATATAGTGCTTCTCAAGAAAAATTAATAACTACGAAAGAGTTTTCTTTAGAAGATGAGATTTCATATATCTATCAAAGTGCTTTAGTTCTTAATGGGTTATTGAGTTTTAACATTAATTGGCAAACATCTTTTGATGAGTATGATGATTCTGATTACGATCCTTCTGCTACTTATAAATGCAGAATAATAGAACTTGAGCTTTTGACAAACGCTATAAAGTCCACAAGTGATTTTATTCAAATTTTTAACGGTCAAAATTCAATATATCTTACTGGTCTCCCTTTTACTCAATCCGATGGAGCTACTTCAACTGTACCTTTTTCTGAAAAAAGCAGATACTTATTCGGAATATTTAAGATTAAAGATGGAGTTGTGTCTCCTGGTGTTTTTACTTACCTTGGAGTAATTGACATATTTCCTCCAGAAAAACCCTCTGGTGTTTTTATTGGTTCAAAAGAAAATGGTTCAATTGATGTATCTATTTCAACCAATAATCCTTCTGATATTAAATTCTTTGATATAGAAATATATGAAGCAAAAATAAACAGTATAATTGAAGACTTTTCAAATGTTCAGTTAAATAAGTCTATAGAATTTTATTCTATAGAAGGTGGTTCGGGCGCTAATGCAGATTTTGACTCAATAATATCTGAAATATTCAAAGAGTATTTTGTATTTTCTCTTTCTGATAATGAATTAACAGTAGAGCTTGACACTTCATTTTTACAGACTTTTCAAACTTCTGGACTTGATGTTAATATAAATGGCGCAAGTCTGGCAAATCCTGAAATTTATTGGCCGTCAAATGGTATAAAAATAAAATTTTCTCCTAGCGACTCGATAGAATCTTTGTTTTCAAAAATAGTTCAAAAGCTTACAACTACTCCTGTTTTAGGAATAGCTTCAGCTTCTTCTATGACCGGGCGTAGAACTGTTTTGTTTTCTCAAATCATTAATATTAAAAATTTGTTAAATGCCCCATCTGGCATAAACTGTTCATATCTTTATAAATTTTCTAAAAAAAGATTATCAATAAATTCTTCTGCTGTTCCTGCAATTTATGGAGATCCTAATGTAACTATTTATTCTTTATTTTTAAGTTGGCTTCAACCCGATCAATTAAATAATATAAAAATAAATTACGATCTTTCTAAATTTTCTATTGTTGCAAAAAGAAAAGTTAGAGATATAAGTTTAGTAAACTTTAATTCTTCCATAGTTAGACCTGGGTATGCTTACAGGGCTGACGTATATTCAATAGACGATTTTAATAACAAGAGTGAAAAGCAAAGCGGTTTTATATATTTAAGTTCATTTGAAGACCTTTTGCCTCCTGAATCTCCCAGATCTCAGTCTGCATATTTTGTTGCAAACAGAGTTGTTTTTTCTTGGATATATCCATTCACACAGAGAGATATTTCTTATTTTAAAATATATAGATCAACTCAGGAATCTTCTTCATTTTACTTACTTTCAACGGTAAAAAATAATATTTTTGTTTATGAAGATTATGAGATTGAATCAGGCAAATCATATTACTATAGAGTTTCTGCTGTTGACAGCTGGGGGAAAGAAAGTCTGAGTGAAAGTATTAATATATCTGGTTTAATATTCATACCAAATTTAAATATTGAGACCAGGTTTGATTTTAATTGTGCAAGATTTGGTCAAGATTTGGTTTTTTCTTGGGATAGGATTGATGACTTTGGTGGTGATGGAGTCGAAATTTTATGTAGGTATCCCAATAGTTCTGAATTTATTCCAATATATAATTCTCAATTCGATAGCGGCGATTTTTCATTGTCAAATATATTTTTAGAAAATGGAAACTATTCTTTTGGCATAAGGAGTATATCAAATCAAGTTGAGATATTTGTTGATTATTCTGGAGACAGTTCCGGTATAGAAATAGCTAGAGTGGCTAAAAATTTTAATAATTATTACATTGAAGATTCTAGAAGAATTTTAAAAAATATGGAAAGCCCTGTTCTAGAAGAAACCGATCTGTTTTTAACTGGTCACGACCATTTATTGACTGATTCATCTGATAAAAGAATTGATCTTTCAGAAATATATAGAATATCTGATTGGTCTCCCGTAGACGAAGAAAACTATAAATTTTCCACCAGCACAGATTTTCCAATAAGGTATTCTGGAGTTGATTTATATCTTAATGTATTAAAAAATGTAGTTCTATATGAAATAGATTATAATAAAAAAATAATTACTTTTTCTAAGTCGTTATGGCCTAATCAGGGTTCTACTTTTAATCCTAACGTACATGTATTTTCTTCTCCCGTATCTGTAGATTTAGTGTTTTTGGGATTTTCTGAAGCATCAGGAGATCTTTCTTACGATAAATTTGGTCCACTTTTTGCTGAACAATTTGATAGGGGAATTTTAGAAAAAACAAAATTTGATACAGTTGATCACTCTGGAAGAATAAATGAAGAGCTTGTTCCACTTCAGTGTATTTGTAGTTCAGAAGATGGATATAAATATATAATATCAAGCAACGAACAGGGCAAAAAACTTTTTGTAAAAGACGGTATTCAGTATTTAGTTGACGATTCTGGTAGTTCTTCTGATATTTTACAGGATGTTCCAGAGGATGCAGAGCCTTCAAGTTTTAACGTTTATGACAATCCTTTTATATGCTATGATGTTTTTGTTGTACCTAATTTTTTCAAATCTTTAATAATATATGCTACAAGTAGGGGAATTTATTATAGTTATAGTTATGATAGTTTTAGTACTAATACTATTTTGGCATCAAATCCTCCGTTCGATTTTGGTCCACCAATAAAAATAAAGTACACTCCATTCGGTGGCAGAAACATATTTTCGGTTATACATGCAAGAGGATTAACCGTGTTTGAGGTTAGTTCAAATGGTAATTTGTCAGAACCTCCATCTATAAATTCAATACATACTGAATTCATAAGTGGTGTAAGTTTTGTTCATGACATTGTATTTGAAGATAATGTTTTATATTTGTCAACAAATATTGGTATATATAAATTTGTTGTACAGGTTGTGCAAAATTCAGGATACATACCAATATTGACTCAAATGCCAGTTATTTCACTTAGATCCAATGAGGTATTTTCTTGTTTCTTAATAGATGAGCAGTTATTTGCTGTTATGTCATCCGGAGTTTATATTTATGATAAATCTGGTATATGGATTATACATTTTAATTTGTATCAAAACGATATTATACAGCAAGTTATTAAAAAATACCAAGAAGGTAAATTGTATTATTTTCTTATAGGAAGGCGTAACTTATATAGAATAAGTAAGAGTGACTTGAGTTCTAATGGTGACTTGTTCTATGGAGAATACGGAGTTTCAACAATTTACTCTTTTGTTTCAGAGAATATACAATCAGCATGTATATATAAAGAATTTTTAATAGTTGCTACAGACAAAAATTGTTTTATTACCTCGTCATCTACATCCATATATGGAAGTCCATCTCTTAAATTTAAAAAATTTGCTCATGGGTTAAAGTATCAGGGAGCGTTTACAAACATTTATTCAATAAAAACTGATACTGGAGATACTGGAATTGGTGAACTATATTTTGCTCAAGAGGGCAGGATTATTAGGGCAAAATCTCTATCTAGATTTTCTACATATATTGATTTCCATAATGATAAAATTGGAAGATATAAATTCAGCGTGCCATCTTATTACTTAAATGGTTCTTCTTATGAGGACAAAATTTATTTAGAAAATAGTTCTGAACAGTCTAGTTCTCAATGTGCTATTTACAGTAAATATAAAATAGATTTAACTGACAGATTTTCTTGTGTTAGAGATTATAGTGTTTACTCTTGCAAAAATGGTGGTTGGGCATATCATGATTTTGCTTCATCCGTTCAAATAAAACTTAATGGGCGTGTAATAAATGATGGAAGTAGGGCTAAAAAACCATATGAAGAAATATTTAATATGCTTGATATTTCTCTTGCAAATTTTGATGATAAAATAAGTAATTATATTGTACTTGAAAAGAATTTTGATTCTTTGCAAAAGCATGTTGACTATATGACAACAAATAATACCAACGCTCTTAATCAGGTTACCGAAAGAGGCATACACAGGTTCACTAGAAATAATATTAGAAAACTTTTATTTTATATAAATAAAGTTAATGGCTCAATATATTCTCCTGAAGTTTCTCGAGAAATGGGAATATACAATTCTCTTTTTCTATCATATCCAAATTTTGAAGTTGACATATTGGCAAATGTTTATAAAGGAACAGATGGTGATCAGGGAGTTACAGATCAGTTTCTTTCTGATCTTGGAATATCTTTTGAAAATTACTCTGTACCTATAAGGCCCGGTTCTTTGTGTACATATGATCCAGAAGACAAATCATATTACTTGCCACCAAATGTTCCAATATCTGCTGTATGTGAAAGTTCTATTTCTCCAAATTATCAAATATTGGTTTCTGATATAGCATTTGGTCTTTCTGATGACATATCTGGCTTGTCTAATTTCTTCACTGGTATTATACCTGGTGGTATTGGTTTGTCTGCTATTGTCGGTAGGAATAGGGGAGTTGTTGGTGGTACTGATGCTCCAAATTTTGGTGGGATATTAGGTAGTGGTGGTCCAGGAGGAGGAATAGGCGGAGGCGGAGGAGGAATATCTTAATATGTCATACAGTAATTCTCAATACCTTGATATGTTTAACACTCTTCTTAGATCTGGTTATTCTAATATGTTTTTTCCTTGGAAATCTGATTACCGAGCAAATATATCTGAAAATTTATCTAACATAATAAAAGAATGGGATTCTTTATCTATTCCTGAAAGAAAAGAATTGATTAAAAATATTATAAGAAACGACCCAACTTTTAGTTGTTTTAGGCTTTCAACTTGTGTTGACCTTGGAAGTGAATCTTTTGATCCAACCGATGAATCTTTTGATGATTGCGATTTCGATGGATATGATGATTGTGTCAAAAAATCTTTTTATCTAAATCGCCTTATTAAATTTATGAATTCTTCAGTTTTTACTAACATAAATGACAGAATAAGTGTAAACTATTTTTATCAAAATAAAAATTTTAATTATTCAAAAAAACCTAGAGATTTAAGAAAATAACATGACAATATATAAAACAAATTCTAAAAAGTCTAGATCTCTAAGCTCTGAGCAAAAAACTTTTTATGACAATCAGATAAAAGATGATTTTTATATAGCTAGCAGTACAAGTGACCAGTCTTCTTTTGAAGAAATTTATATTAAAATTAAAGAAGATGGTTTTTATGATGGTATGGAAAAACTTTTCTTTAAAAGCTGCTTAACTAACCAGAAGCTTTTATTTGTATCGGATTCAAAATACCAAAAAGTATATGCAAGTATGCCTCTTCCAGAAAAGGTTCAAAGATTTTTTGTTTCTTATAAAGATGGAAAAGTTTTTATAAATGAAAAAGATCGTCCAGAAATAAATCTTTTTTCAGGATATCTATACGAATTTATTATCCCAAAAAGTATTTATGAAAGTGGTATGTTTAAATTTTTTGGTGATGCTAATTTTGATTATGATATAATGGATTTCCTAAGACATGATTTGTCATTACTTGATTCAGAATCTATAAAAGTTGTTTTTCAAAAAACATCCCTTGGGGAAAGAATTAGTTTTTTAAACTACAATTACAATATACTAAATCTAAAAAGAAATAATATATATGAATTGGATTTAAGTGATGCTTCAAATGTGGGCAAGAATATACAAATATCATATGACTATATAGCTTCAAAGTCTTGTGATGGAGTGTCTTTTCTGGGAGTACCAGGCTACTACGGCGCAAAAATGTTTATAAATACTTCTGAATCTAAATCAGAATATCTTTATATATCAGATAAAAACGATTTTACTTCTGGAGACAATGTAAGAATAAAAATAAATGATGGTAAATACATTACAGAAAAAGATGGATTTTACATTATAAAAATTTTACCCAATGACAAATATACAAAATTTTATTACGGAAGCTTTAAGGAAAATAAATCTGGTGGAAAAGTAAATGTATTGAATTTAAAAGAATATAATTTTTTTCCTCAGACTCCATATAATGACGAGTACGGTGGTTTTAATTATAGGTATTTAAATGGCTCATGGAGGTCACATTTTCCATACAACTTTAACATAAAAACTAAAGAGAAAAAAAATAGTAGTTTTATGGGAACTGGTTCAAAAAATGCATTTTATTTTGATCAATTGGAGCAGCCAGAAATAATAATAACATATGGCAAAACTTATAAATTTACAAATTACAATGAGGCCGAATACCCATTCCATATTTCAAAAAAAATAGATTCTTTAGTTTCTCCGTCTAAAAATGATGGAATTTTTATTGATAAAAAAGATTACGGAGATTATTCAATTACTTTTTTAAGAGTAGATAATAAAAACATTGATCCCTATCAGGGTTATTTTGATCCATATGACCCGTACTCTAAAGTGCAGTCAAAATTAGATCTTTATTACATTTCTACTGGTGGTAGAAGTATGGGTAATGCTATTTATTTAGATAATGATGGCATGTCTTTTGATGAACAAAAAAACTATAATAAAAAAAATATTGCGTATCCTTATGTTTTCATGATACCATATTCTGGAAAATACGTTGTGTTTAATTATGGAGAAGAGAATTTTTCAAATTATTTGATTATTGATTGTACTGAAAGTAAAAGCAGTAAAAATATAACATTAAAAAACTATGATTTATTTTCTTTTTATCAAAATAACAAATTTTCTCCATTAAAATCAATAAGAGAAAATGAGTATTTTGTGGTGGACATTTTTTATGATTATGTTGATGAATTGATATGTAATATGAAAATTACAGAAGAACTTGGAGAAAGATTAAGTATAAAGGGTGAAAAATTTTCTTTTGGAAATGTTTCTGATTCTTCAGATACGTATTTATACACTGATGTAATTAAAAAGATAATAAAAGAAATATCTGAATACTACGTGAATTCTATGTTTTCAATAAACATCGATGGAGAGCCATATGTAAATGAAATTTTAACGTGTAGAAAAAATATGTTAAAAACAATACCTTCTGTTAAAAATGTATCAGCTTATGTTTACGATCAGCGTGGATATTCTTTATATGTAGATGAATTTGTAAAAAATGTAATTAATACTAAGAAAAATAATTTTTTCCCATCTTCTTCATCAAATGTTTTTAGTTTGTCATCAAGAGATATATCTTATTTAGACTGCTCTGGCTATATATATGATACTTCATATAAGTCTGTTTATTTTATTAAGCTTTATAGCATTGAATCTGGTTTTTTGAACTATAGATTTAATATTGAAGATTATATAAATGGTATTAATTTTGATTATTCTTTTTACAATCAAGATAAAATTCTTATTGGGCCTTTAGTTCCTAAAAATATTTCTAATTTTAATTTTAGTAAAAATATTTTATATCAAAATTCGCAAATTAAAAACGCTATTAAGTCTTTTGTTAATTCTATTTTAAGTAATTCTAATAAATCAGAAAAAATAGTTTTTATAAATGATAGTGTTTACGAATCTGTTTCTGAAATAGAAAGGCTGTTTTTGCAATATTCTAGTTTTGGATTTAATTCATTATGTATTTATTTAAATACAATAGTTGATGTTAAAAGTATTCCATTGTTTAAATCTGTTTCTGAAAGATTTAACATGAATTTTTATATATATCTAGAAAATGAAAATGATTTATTTAAGCTGGAAAATCCCTGTCAGTATTACTACCTAGGCAATTTCTCTGTTTCAGATAATTTAAAAATAAAATATACAAAAGTTCAAGGTTCTGATTATGTTGATTTAAATAATAAAAATACAAGACACGACAACTCTTTCCTTGAAAATCCAAATAATGTAAACAAAAAATCGTCCCCTGTAGTACAGCAGTCTTTGTCTTCTTTTCAGTTAAGTGATAGGGGTGCAATTTCGGTTGATCCGTCCTCATGGTGGAATCAATCTTTGCAAAAAATACTTTTTCAATGGTATAGAATTAGTGGAAGTAAATTTGTACTGTATCCCAATAATTCAGGATATACTATTTGGAATGAAAGCATAAACGGACCTCTTTCTAATTCTGCTGGTTCACCAACTGTTGTAACTTTAAATAACGGTAACGGCCTAGTTAGGGCATCTGTAGGTGGAAATAGTGATTATTTTACCTTCCTTGTAGGGGAAAATCAGATATTAGATAAGATTTTTCTTAGAAGTTACAGTTCTTCTGACAATATTGCTTGGTTAGGCATACAAGCTGGTAGTGCATGGACTTCGGGAAACAATCCTAATTTAATGTTAGCACAACAACATTTTGGACCTGGAAATGTAGATAAAGCAATTTTGAGCGGAGCATCTCCTTATAATTCTGGCAATTATACAGTGAGGGTACAGCAGTTAGGTTCCAACACTAATTATACTTTAGAATTTCAGGTTTTAACTACCTCGCCATCACCACCGCCACCACCACCGCCGCCACCGCCCTCGACACGACCACCACTGCCGTCACGGCCCTCGCCACCACCACCGCCACCACCACCGCCATCGCCACCGCCATCGCCACCGCCGTCGCCACCGCCATCGCCACCGCCATCACCACCGCCATCACCACCGCCATCACCACCGCCATCACCACCGCCGCCACCACCGCCGCCACCACCGCCGCCACCGCCGCCGCCACCGCCGCCGCCGTACTCTCCGCCGCCGAGTCCACCGTCAGGGGGTGGAGGATACGGATATTATTAATTTGTAACTTTTATGAATGGATAACAGCATGAGTCATCCTCAATATAAATTAGGAATCGATAACAATATATTATAATCAAACCAACCAACAATTAAAATTGGTTTACGAAAAACAGGTGGTGTAAATTCCGAAAACGAAACACTTCGTGGAGTAATAATTGTTGATATCGCATCCGATATTGCCACGGCACTGACTGCAACTCCTGAATACATCGCAGACAGTCCGTATTCTGTATTGCACTGTTGTCTTACCTTAAGTCCAGCAAACGGGAAAACGGGAGGATATCTTTGTGTTTCAATGCTTCCCCTTGACACCAATATAAACGATTCCGTTTCTTGGAACAAGCCATCTCAAAACTCAAATTATATTACTGCTTCTTGGACTCCTGGTGGTTCATCAGGGCCACTTGCCCAAGAAATTATTCAAAAAAGTTCATAAAATATAACTACAAGTTATTATTTTGTTATTTTTGTATGGACGATACATAGTTTAAGTATAAATATCGTTTTTAACAGGTTAATGTTAAATTTTTATATAATAAAAATATAAAATGTCAGTACTGTGCCGTCCAGATGGTTCAATATCTTTTTCTGTTTCTGAGTCACTACTAAATACTAGTTTGACTCAAGGCGATATTATTATATTTAATAATAGGCCAGAAGGTCTTGAATTTATCAAAGAATATGATTGTGACGGATTTTTAGAATCTAATTTTTTAAATTTATTGTCCAGCATAAATATTAGTGCCATAATAAAAGAAATTCATTTTGATTCCAATCATTTAGAAGTTATATTTATATCTGGCTTGGAAAAAGTTTCCTCTTTGTTGGGAATTAATAATTTATCTTTTTTCTGTCCAAGATTAAACCATGTTTATTATCTTTCTTCTACTTTGAAAGAAACATGTTTTTTGTCTTCTCGTAATAATATATGGGAAAAAAGATCAATATACGGCTCTCCGATATCTCCAAATTTTAAAGTAGGAAGTGGCAAATACAATTTTGACAACTGCAACTTTTATTCTTTTGGATTTGAGAGTCACGAAAATCAATCAAAATCACATAACAATAAATATGTTCTTATATCAAATCAGCATGTCGTATATTCTTCTTTGGATCCTATTTCTTTTTTAGACGGGAATTTGTTTAAAGATCAATTTACTTGTGAATATGATGAAATATACAGTAATTCTAAAAGAGAAAATATATTAAAAAAGGGAATTTACTTTGGTCAGTTTGTGTTTCCTTTTGAGGAATATTCTGATTCAAATATAAGAAGTTTCTTAAACCATATAAAAAAATATCAACCGTCTTTATATCAAAATGTTTACGATAACAATACTACTTTATCTGACAGGATTGATTTTTTCAAAAAACTTTTTGCTCCTAAAATTGTAAAGTTTTATTCTCCTAAGCTTAAAAGATACATAACAAGAAAAATTGTTATGTCTTTACCAGCTGAAAATTATTATAGAGAAAAATATGGGATTGATCATGGCATTTCTGGAGTTTGCGTTGGCCTTCTTGACAATCCTATAAGTATTTATGAAACTGGTATTAAACCAGTTGCCTTCCACTCTGAAGAATCTTCTTATCTAAACTTTTCTGAAAACAGAGAAGTATTTTACTTTGACAATCATTTGCGTTTAAGTTTTGCTGTGCCATCGAATAATTTTGGTGTATTCAAAACAAAAAATGATATGTCTTTAATGAAATCAAAGTATGTTGACATGTATGACGAATTTGGTTCATCTTATTTTGGTGAACTTGATATTGGCAATATTGTCATGTGCAAGGGCAAATCACAGTCTATTATCATCGGACTATGCAATGGTATTGAAAATTTTCAAGGAATTAAAGGCGTTAAGTCTAACGAAATTTGCGTAAATTTTGGTTCTGATGTAAAAGTTAAAGAATTTTTTGGTAATGCTTTTAAAGTTCCCAATAGGGCTGATCCTTTTATTTTGTATGGAAAATCATCATATGGAGACGCTTCTTCAAAATTTGATTTTTATAGAGAGTCGTATCTTGAATGTAAAAATTACAATATATTCAATCAAGAATATATGTATAATTTTTTAAGCGATTTTGATTATTGGAAAATTAATTCTATATCTGAAATATGGGATAGAGCTTTTGATATTCCAAATGTACATATGGAAACAGATGTAATGGAATACTCAACTGGTTCTAGATCTCCGGTTACTCAAAGGTCTTCTAGTGTAGATACTGCATCTGATGAAAATTATGCTTCTATTTCTCATGGGTATTCTAATGTTATATTTTATACTACTAGAGATGGAACCGTAAAATACATAGCTGGTTATAATGCTAATCCAGCTTTGCCAGAATCTGAAAGAAATGTTATAGGTGCTGGAATAAGAAATATTACTCCATTTTCAAGCCCATACGGAAGCTTTCTTGCAGGTCAAGGTGGTGTTGATTTAACTCCTCCATCTGACTTGCCTAAATGCAAACAGGTTGTCACTGGTTATAGAAACGCTCATGCTCTTACCGTAAATGATTCCATAGTTAGCTGGGACGGCACTCCCCACCAGCAGTGGAAAAAAACTTCTGAAGTTTTTATGCAGCAGCTTAGGTACTATCAGCAGCCAGGTAGAAGGCTTGAGGGAGTAAAGATAAAAAAAATATCTCCAGGTGCAGGCTTTGTCGCTGTTTTACTTACTAATGGTGAGGTAATAACCTACGGAGCTAACGAGAGTGCCCAAATGAGTGATGTTGATACTGTTCTTACTCCCATCGGTATTATTCCTCTCCCTGTTAGGGGAGACAATTTTTATATTAAAAGATGGAAAGCATATAAAACATGGAAGTATGGAGAGAATTTATCAACCTATCTAGATCCTCTTTCTTCTCCAAATTCTTGTGTAACTCAACAGGAAATAGACGAGGAAGCTAATGATGATTTTCCCGATACTGATTCTGGTACAAATTCTAATTGGAGACTTTATAGATCCGCTGCTCTTGGATGTGAGCAGCACGAAGGATCTGGTGCAATAGCAGATTCTCCTTATATAAACGGTTCCAATATTTATCCTCCGCCTCCTGTTAGTTGGTCTGGTTTTCTTGACTGGTCTAAATTTACTGGTGCTCCAAATGATTATCAGTTCTCTAGGTCTACGACTGGAGACGTATCTAGTGTTAATTTTAGTTTTGGTGCTTCTTGGACTAGGAATTCAGATAGAATACCAATGACTGTTGTGTACCCATGCACTACAGACCCTGACGGAGAATGTAGCTATATTTCAAATGGATATCAAAGACCCCAGGGTCATCCACTAGAAAGCGATAGACCCCCCAATTCTTTATTCGGTTTTTCTGGCAATAGATATAGAGATGTTGCCTGCAGCAGGACTAGCATTATCCTTATGACTGAAAATGGTAATCTTGAATCATGGGGTATGAATTTTTACTATAATGTAACTGGCAGTGGTCGTCAGTTTGGGGCCTTTAGGAGGATGGGTAGCGGCATCCCAGGAGGAAACTCAAATGATGCAGGCTGGTCTACTCCAGGCCATCCTAGGCCTTTCCCTGATGCCCCTTGGGGCGACAATAGCGCGGTTGAAGTCAAACGTCTCAAAACAACACCTGAATCATTGTTGGGGATAGGTACTGGGTATTATATAAGTATTGTTATAAGGAGAGATGGATCTATATTTGCATGGGATAGAAATGAATGGGGAGAGTCTCTTCCTCGTAGTAATTCTGATGGTACTCCCGGTCTTCCAAGTGGAATATTTAAGCAAGTTGATGGTGGATATCATCATTCTATTGCTCTACGTGAAGACGGAACTGTAGTTTGTTGGGGAGAAAACAACGATGGAGAATGCGATGTCCCATCTATTCTAAAAAATCCTATTACTTCAAAATGTGTTTGGGTTTGCGCTTTATCAAGAATGTCTTTTGCCTTAAGAGACAATGGAGATTTAATAGGTTGGGGAAATACTGATGAGGCTGCTATGGGATTCAAGGGCTTTACGTCTGGTTCTGTTTTTAATCCAGGAGAACCAATATTACTTACGTTTGCAGATTCTTCTTCAAGTTCTTCCTCTTCCTCTTCTTCCTCTTCTGTTTCTAGTAGTAGCAGTAGTAGTTCTGATTTGGCAGAAGGTTATATTGTTACTTCTAGTTTGCCCGGAAGAGATGCAACATTAGCTGAATTAAACATTATAATACCTAGTTTGGTGCAAAACAACATAAAATACAGTCATACTTTGTATGGCAGCGATGTCGATTCTTCATCTTGGCTTGGTAGTGACCCGCTGTGCTGCGACGTTAATCTTACTATTTTTGGTCAAAAGGTTCAAGAGCACATAAGTTCTTGGAGTTCTATAAATACTGAATATAATTTTTATTATGGAAATCCTGAATATGTAGTTTTGAACATGCTCCACACACTTGGAGTGCCAGTTGAGCTTCAAGAAATTTTACCAATAGAGGAAGATATAACTAGCGGTAGAGGTTTAAGAGCATTTAATATGCTTACTGGATTGCTTGATACTACAAAATCTGTTTTGCCTCAATCGAGTGTTTCTCAGTATTCCTATCCTTTTCTCCCTTATTTTTTCTTGCCACGTCCTGACGGTGGTGACGCGTGCACTTGGTCTTCAAGATGGGCTGGTCTTTCACTGGAAGATTATGAAAATGAAAAAGATAGATTGTTAAACCTACTAAAAAACAAAGTTGCTTCTTTTGCTCCTCATACTGATATAATAACGACAGCTCATTATGCAACCTATAGCGAAAGGAGAGCTGTTTTCTTTCCTGGAATAGAGGCCTCTACTTTTGAATGGGTTCTTAATAATTGCAGATCTATAATTGAAGCATCGCAGGGGAAGCCTGTTAATGTGTACGTAAGTCCTGTGATATTTCCAGGAAGTGAGTATACTTTGGAATCTGTTAGACAGAGTAATTTCACTCTTCCTTTGTCTCAATTAAAATCTAATATTGAGGCATTGCCAAAGCTTGTTGTTTCTACTCCATACATGGAAAGAGTTATATTTAAACCAATGAGGCAGGCCGGAGTAAAAAGAATGCATATGTGGATGGAATGGAGATACACTCATAATATTGCAAGGCTTTTGCCATCTGGATCTTCTACTTTCGGCATAACGGATGCTGATATATATCTTTCAAGAAAAATGATTAATGATTTGTTTATTGATCAGAATTTTAGGTCTCCTATAGACCTTAGTGATGACTCTTTGTGGAACTCTCCCTCTACCAGAGAAGAAGTTATACGTTCAGCTTTGTCTAAAGATATAGAGATGGCCAATTCATTTAGGTCTGATGGTGTTGATGGAAATGAAAATGCAGTTTGGGCTTATTGTTGGAATGCACCTGATTCTACTGATGTAAATAAATTCGAAAGAGTTAAGCCAATGATTTGGGTTTCAGGTGGTCAGAGATATGACATAGATCCAAGACCTACTATCGGAGAACTTTCAGTCGTTGTTTCTAGATTGAATCAGTTGCCTCCTGGAAAAAGAACGTTGGGGCTAATGAGGTACAATTCATCTGCTATTTGGAATAATCCTTCCGATTTCTTGCTTGGGCAATTTAAGAGCCCTTGGCCAGATAATGAGCTTGAAAATATGAAAAATGATTGGCAATCTATACTTGGCGATCTAAAGTCGTTGAACGCTCCTATAGATTTTGTTTCTATTGACAATGAAGGAAAGTTTTCTGCTGGTCCAGCATGGTATGACCCCGCCAATTCTACAAATCTTTCTTGGATTGAGGCCATAAAGAATGATTTAAGGTATAATCAATCGTGGAAAGGCTTTTCCAGCCTATCTAGTAAAATATCTCCTTTCAATATAGACCAAATATTTACTTTTGGATCAACTGATGATTATATTGGTTATTGGAGGGGTCTTGGTCATCTTGGAGCTGCAGCATTAAATTATGCCATATGGGATCCACTAACTGCCATTTATCCTAATGTTGGTGGCAGTAATTATCAGGGAAATTTTGTTTTATATGGTGATAGTTTTCCTGATACGAATGGTCATGAGTTTGCTTATGATAACATATTTGGAACTTCTTCAAGCCCCGCATTATATGGTTCTTGGAAAAATACTCCTCCTCCATCCGGTCCTGGATCAAGAGTAATTAGTCCATCTGATCCAACTCATATTATTAGGTGGAACGGATCTGATCCTCAAACTCCGTCTTCTCCTTGGTTCGCGTTTTTGATAGATATTCAGGCCGTCAGGGCTTGCAAAAGAAGCAATGAACAGTTGCAGGATGAACCGGATATAGAACCTTGGATAGCCTCTGTCTCATGGTCCGGTGATACCGCTTATAATTATGAATACAAAAACAACAAGTCTTACTATTATGAAATGATTAGACATGCAGTTTTAAATGGGGCTCAAAGATTTGCCGTATGGAATCCTTTTGAATCTTCATCCACAAATAGCGGATTTTTAGATGACGTTTTAAGGGACATAAATATTAAAATACTTTCAGCCACAAAGAATGTCACGATTACTGACAGAATAAGCTATCTTTCTAAATATTTGATATCTGGAGTAAGAAGACAAGATGGAGATTATATATGGAGAATAACTCCAAAGCCAGGGGTTAATTTGACAATATCCGGAGGGACTGAGCTTTTTGATACTTCTTCTAACGGCGGTTTTGCAAATGTCGGCAGATGGTTTTTGACATCTAGCTCATCTCCTCCTTCGGTTTTTGTAGATTCTAGTAGTTCTAGCTCATCTAGCAGCAGCAGCGGTTCCAGCAGTAGCAGTAACTCCAGCAGTAGCAGTCAGTCCAGCAGTAGCAGCGGTTCCAGCAGTAGTAGCGGTTCCAGCAGTAGTAGCGGTTCCAGCAGTAGTAGCGGTTCCAGCAGTAGTAGCGGTTCCAGCAGTAGTAGCGGTTCCAGCAGTAGTAGCGGTTCCAGCAGTAGTAGCGGTTCCAGCAGTAGTGGCAGTTCCAGCAGTAGTAGCAGCAGTCGTTCTAGTAGTTCTAGCTCATCTAGTAGCAGCAGTCGTTCCAGTAGTAGCAGTAATTCAAGCAGTAGTAGCAATTCCAGCAGCAGTAGCTTGTTGAGTAGTTCAAGTTCGACAAGCAGTAGTTCAAGTAGTTCATTGTATATGGAATATGACCCGTATTCCGGACCTCAGCCAAGAATCACGGTGGTGCAAATTGAATCTAGTGAGCCCTCTTTTGTAAACGAAGAATTTGGAATAAATTATTTTAAGGGTGTTTTTGGTGGAGCTGTTTATGATTCTGTTGAAATTAATTTTAGAGATATTGTAAAAGTAATGGCAAAAGCAGATTCTATAAACGGTATTATTAAATTTATTGGAAATACTAAATTTGCCAAATACGACAAATTAACTATTTCTCTTTCTAGTGTTTCTCATAATAATTCAGGAGATGTTGATCATATAACTATAGAAGATTCTTTTGAGGGGGTAAATGCGGGATTACCATCTTTATTGAGTAGGGTTGTTCATTCTAATATAAATTTATCTTCAGCTTTCATAGTATCATCTGAATTTGGTAGTGACTTTGAGGGCTTCCAGTCTTTCATAGTTTCAAATAATGATCCCAATAAAATAAGTTATGATACCTCTGATTTCAATAAAAAACAACTATTTTCTTCATCTGAATTTAGTGTAAATGAAAACTTTATTAACTCTATGTTGTTTGATGAAGAGCAAAATTCTGTTCTTCTTGGTGGTAAATTTGGCGTTTACAAATTCTCCTTGGACTCTAAGTATTTGGTGTATGATGTTAGGTTTATGGGTTCTGTAGACTGCATAAATATATTGCAAACTTCAGTTGAAATAATTGCTGTTTGTTCTGGTGGAATATATGTTTACAGTAAATATAGCAACTCAAGTTATGTAATAAGTCTTATGGGTTTTCCGTTTAAGATTTTTGGTGGATTTATAACATCTAAAAATGATCTTGCTGTATTGACTTCTGGTGGAATATTTATAAAAAATAAAGATGCCAATCAGATAATTCCTGTCCTACAGGATATAGTTTCTAGTTCAAGTTCTTCTGGTCAGAGTTCTAGCTCTTCTAACTCCTCAAGTTCTAGTTCTTATAGTAATTTTGTTTCTTTTTACAAAGGCATAGGATATCAAATTAATATGGCTTTTACTGATAAGAATTTGTATTACTCTGGACAAATATCTCAATGGGCAAAATCGGAAGGTGTTCTTCCTTCAACTTCAATATCTGACGTTGTAATTTTTGGAAATAATTTATATATATGCACATCTTCTGGTTTGTATGTTAATAAGCTTTCTGAGATATTTACTCTGAATTTTAAAAAGGTTATTTTAGATGTTAATAACCAAAATTTAAGTATTAATGCATTAGGTGCTTCTTATTCATTTAATGATGAAGGTGCAAGGGTGGATCAATTAATGCTTGCTGGAGACGAAAAAGGGAAAATATACTCAATTGTTATAAATAATGATGAGCAGGTAACAAGTACTGTTCAAACAGAGTTTTCAGTTATTCATAAGGTATTAAGAGTGGAAGATGACTGGATTTTATCATCGTATAATCAATTTAAACTACTTAGTAACGATAAGATATATACCTTGTCTCTTGGGGTAGATGTTTAATGGCACTTACAATAAATAATAATCCCTCAAAGTACGATCTGTGGACATATGAAGGTTCTGGAAGAATTCCCATAGGTCCAAATTACAATAATATTTTTATATTAAATGGTATTCAAAATATATTTTGTGTATCTGCTAATTCAAGGTCAACTGCATCTGTTCCCAATGGTCCTCCTGCATCTTTTAATTGCAACGGGTCTTTAGTTAATTCTTCTGGTTCAATAAACGGTCCTTTTGTAATTGCTATATCTCCTCATTGCGCTGTAGGTTCTTTAAAGAATTTCATAAGTGCTGGTCAGCCAATAAAGTTCTGGTACAAGCACGCAAATGGCGGATCTGGTGGTTTTATTACTAGGACAGCTTCCAACATAAGATTTTCTTCTAGTCCATCAAGGCCATATGAATGGGTTGCTGGCGGCTACTATGAAGGCACATCAAGTTTGTATTCTGGTTCTTTTAGTGATGTTTTGGTTTACTTTTTTGATGAGCCATTGCCAGTTGATGCTGATTTTGCGGTGTTGCCCATATTTAATGACTATAAAATGTGGAGAAAAAACTCTGGAGTCTTCCCATACAATCCTGGTGTTATAGTTGATCATGATTCAAGAATGGTTCCTGGATCTGTTTTTATGAATTTCACTGAGATTTATGATTCTGATCAAATCGGTGGCGTTACTCCTGGTGCATCAGATGTAAGAATAACTGGAATAGACGGGTACTTTCTTTCAGATTTAAATTCAATATCAGATAAAAAGTATAAAGAAAATTACTTAAAATATTTAGATGAAGACGCTTCTTATTATGACAACATATTTAGAATTATAAAAGGTGGTGCTACGGATTCAACTTCTCCAATATTTGAAGTTGATTTTGAAAGCAACTGTTTAGTCCTTTATTCCTTGTCTACTATTTTAACTAATAATAGAAATCCGAGTTGGATTAAATCTCAAAATAATTACGATTGTCTTTGTGGTATTAGGAAGGGTAATCTGGTATCAGTAAATATGTTTGGTTTGGATTATTTTGACAGATCAGAAAATCCATACATAAGACTTGGAAAAAACTTTTTCAATACTTCAAGACTTGAGGGTGATCCTTTTATTCCAGGAGAGCCTAATGTAATACCTTCAGATCTTTATAAAATACCCGTAAAAAGCATAGACTCTGAATATATAAATAAATTTTATTTGGGCTTTGATGTTTTAGATTATAATCAAGAGTCTAGATTTTCAAAAGCTTACTCTCTTGGATACTCTCATTATTTCTATCTTGATAATTACTTTGATTCTTCTGATCCTTTTGATGGACCATTCATACCTAATGGCCCTGGCGTGCCATTCCAATTAAGGAACAGTTTTAATGTTTCTGGTACAATAAATTATTTTTCTCAAAAGTATCCAAGCACTTGGGACCAAAATTCTAGCAAAAATTTAGTTATTGGGATATATGGATATTCAGGATCTGGATCTTATGGTTCTTTTACTGTTGTCTCTGATTTCAAAAATGCAATAAATCAAGATAGTTTTAGTGGATTTGATTTAGTAATAGGATCGGCATCTTTTAAAGAAGCAAAAAGTAAAATAATAAAGTATATTTCTGACATTAAAGCTGCGTTGCCAAATATGAAAATAGGCTGGTGTGACTTGGTAGGTTATTCAAATTGGTACCCACCTTATGTCTATGGAGATTTACCAGAAAGTGAAAAATCTTGGTTAAGTGTAAATGATTCACAAAAAAGTCTTATATTTAATTGTTGGGATAAAATATGGGAAGGTGTGATAGAAAAGTTAGATTTTATATCTTTTTCTTTTAATGATAATGTAAATAGAAATAGTAACGCTGGTTCAGATCCAGCTTTATGGCATGAGGTAAATAGAAAGAGAGCAGAAATAGCAATAGAGTATGTAAAAAGATATTGTTATAGAAAAAACATACGTTGTCCCAAAATTTTACCGTGTATATCTTCATGTACTGGAGAAAACATATTTGAGAATTGCGGTACATCTAATCTTTTTAGTCACGCAAACAGGCCTATTTCTGATGTTGAATTTATAGAGAGAGTTGTTTCCCCTTGTGTTGATTACGGAGTGGATGGTTTTATTTTAAAGAATAATTCTATATTTGAAGAATATTACGATGGATGGATAAATCCAAATATTAATATTAATTCAAGAAGAAAATTGTCATATAATTACATATGCAATTCTGCTTCTTCTATTGATTTATCAGATTGTTCTTATTATAATATAATAAATAATTATTCCCTCTGTAGTGCATCTCAAAATGCACAAAATGTTATAAACTCAATATTTTCATATGTTGAAAACAAGATGTCTGTTCTTTCTAGGTATCTTGTTGATTTTGAGGCATTTGGTTCTGGCTCCTCATCTCTTAAAAATTTTAGTTTAATAACTGAAATTGGCATGAACCCCTGGGACACTAGTGCAGAACAGTTAGAAAAGTATTCATTGCTTAATTATGATCTTTTTAATTCTACCCCTAGTGTTGATTCTCATATGAATTACACTTCAAGCGTTCTAGCTGATAGTTTTATTGAAAATCCTATTTATTCAAATGGTGTTGATTGGGATCCTGACAATACAAATATATCTATATATTCTTATGATTCTACTTATTCTGCCGGTAATTTAGTTAAATTTTTTGATACAAAAACTTATAGATGGTGTGTTTTCCAGGCAACACAGAGCGTTTCTGTTGGTGATTATCCTGGAAGAAGTAATTATTTTTCAACAGACGGATCTGGCAATCGAGAATATTATAGATCAAATATAAATATAAGATGGAAATGTGCAGATATAAATTTCTTATACTCTCACTATTCTTTGGTGCCAAGCATAAATAAGTACTATGAAAATAACAAATTAAGTCTTGTTAAAGGTCGCAGTAAATATAAGGCTTATGATCTAGAGGTTCCGTGGACATTTTTACCTGTCCATGAAGCAAATTATCTTTTATATTACGATCAGGGTGTTTACGGGCTTAGAAACGGGTATGAAGATTTTAATTTTGACGGAGGATTTGTCAATTTAACTTCATCTGGTTTTGGATATTCTCATGAATTAGGTGCTGATTTATTTAAGAATTTCTATTTCTCTTCTGTTAGCTCTTTATTTGATTCAAATAAAGGCATTATATCTGATTTTATATTTTGGTATAAAAATATATCAGAGGATAAACATAAAAAATCATTTACTGATAATTTTATTTATGATTTAATCTTTTCTTATGATTTTAATAGTGCATCTTATGATGAATTTGATAAGCCACAGATTGTATCAAATCTTGGTATATCTGAAAACGTAACAAGATACCAAATATTTGAATATCAAAAATATATTGTTCCCAAAATAGAAAGAATAATAAAAGAAAAATCACATGGAAAATATGTGATGAATTCTGGTGATTTTAGATTTGACTGTGGTTTAATAACAACAGAAAACACTGGCTCTAGAGATGATAATGGTTCTCAAGAATTTATGGTGAATTCTTTGAGGCAACTTACAGAAAGCACTCCTCATGTAAGTTCTTGGGACTCTTTTGGAAGAAATATTTCATCAATTGGTTCTACAGAATATTACGAGCCAATATTTTTACCTCAATTTTGGTTCGGCAAAAAAGATGGACTATATGATGTTGTTTTTGAAAGAACAAGAGATATAAGCATATTTAGTTCAAATTATTCTCTTAATAGGTTTGTAAATGATTCTTTACAGATGTATTCTTCTGACGCAAGTATTATTACTTTTAAGGTTTTAGGTAAGGATGAAAATAGTGTTAGTCTTATCTCGGAAAAAGATCAGTATGGTTTTATCTTTGGTCTTGGTGTAAAATCAATTTCTCTTATTATAGAATCTTACGAGGAGCAGGGTAGTCCAGTTAAAAGCCGCGATGGAGATGGAGAAGAATATGGACCACCAAGTTTTTCACCAGCAATTGAAAAATATTGGATATGTAATCTTTCAATTGAAATGAATTCCCAAGACTCTCAAAATGATTTTGAGAGAAAATTTGGTAAAATATTTTTTAATAAATTGATGGGCAATCTTCATTCAGATGGACTAAAATTCTTCACAAGATGGAAAATAAATAAAAAAGGCGTAGTGTATCCATCTACTTTTCCTGTTAAGTCATTTAATCCGTCGTCTTTGTATCACCTTTTAGAGCAAGACGATATTTCTATATTTGATGTAAACAGTAGATATAACGCAAGTATAAGTTTGTGGTCAAACTCTGAAATTATGTTTGCGACTAACAGTTATACTTATTCTGCAAAATCTCTTTCCTCTCTTCCTCCGCTGTCTGGTGGAAGTGGTTACTATCCTGTATATAAAAACGGTCAGGAATTATATCAATTTAATTCAGACCATTCTGGTATAGAATTTATTTCAAATGCTTTAGACTCAAAGCATTACGAAGAACTTAAAAATCATTTTAGTATATTTGATTCAGAAAATAAAAATACTTTGATGGTTCGTTCTTATTACGGTCTTTTGCCCTTATGGATGTCTAAATATGGTCTTGACGATCCTCAGTTTAGATATAATACTAGATATAGTGACAAAAGTTTAGAGCTTTCTAGCAAGAACTCTCGTGAATATACTGGTTTTTTGATACATAGTAATTATGGTCGTGGAACATCAGCTGCTCAAACTCCATACGAAAGTTATGAAGAATCCGTAGCCAGTCTGATGAAGGTTGCAAAAAATCTTAGTCCCAATAAAGTAATTGTACCATTTGTTTGTCCAAAAAGCATTGGACAGCACTATTTTATTTCTTGTCTATATCATCCAAAGGAATTTTGTTATTATCTGGTTAGGCCATGGTTTATAGGTAATTACCGTGCAGACGCAGTTCACGTTTGGGATTCATATGTATATTATGTAAATTCTTGTTTTTACGATCTTTCTAATTACTCAGAGCCAGCTGGTTTTAGAACTGGTATTGAAATGGCTATTTTTAATGGCAACATGCTTTCAATCGATGATGCATGGAATATAAATAACTCCTCATCTTTTGATTGGAACTCGGTTGAAAAAGGTGGAATGCTTTGGGATAATTACGGCGAAAAGGCTATGATTAATTTGGAATATACTTCTTTAAATGGAAATGATTCCTATTATGAAAAACCAAAAATAGTCATATTCATTAAAGAAGTAGTGTCGCTTTATTTAAAAGATCTTTACTCTGAGCTAAACAAGCTGCTTCAAAATCCTGAAATTTACGAAAGGCCATCTGATAAGTCCATAGGTTATGATGTTCTCTCTTTCTTGAATGGGCTTCTTGTGTCTTGTCAAAATGAACTTAAAGTTGAAATAGTTGGTGGTGGATCTTACTCATCTGAAAACTGGGTTGGTTATAAAATAGAATGGTACAAGTCGAAATCATACGTTGATAATCCATATGGTTTTGAGCTTATATACACGGAATCTGGTGCTGGATTTATTCAATATATATATGCTCCCAGGGCATTAACAGATCTTCTTGCCAATGGAGACGTAATAAAGGCAAAGTTGCATGTTAATACTGGCTACGGTTTAAATTCTTCATCTACATATGAATGCTCACTATATTTTGATTCCAAAGTTAATAACATAGGAAATTATTTTATACCTAGTTCTGTCGTTAACACAAGAGAAAAGAACATTTTAAAAATCGTAAATTCAGAACAAATAGCAATGCTTGTTGATCCCCCAAGCAGCTCAAGCAGTTCAAGTGGTTCATTTAACAATTCTTCTAGTTCTAGTTCTATTTCTTTATCTTCATCTTCTTCTAGCTTAAGTTCAAGTTCAAGTTCAAGTTCAAGTTCTTTGCTTTATATTCCTGGTGGTGATTTGCCAGAACCTTCTTCTTCTTTAGATTATGAGGTTTGGGCTGCGCATTTTACTGGAAACATGTTTGATGCAAATAATCCAGAATACGGAAGATTTGGTCATCCAAATTACAAGTTACTTTCCATAGTTCCTGGAATAAGTATTTTTGGAACCAATTATAATGGCCATAGAATGCCATCAGATACTAATTCTGCCTCCATAACAAGCGCTAATTTTCAACAATTTAAAAATGAAATAACCTCCGTACCATCAGGAAGAAGGGTGATGATTCCTTATTATTGGTTCCCTGATATTGGTTGCTATACAAAACTGCACGATCAATATTATAGAAATACTTCCGATGGTGTAGTTTATGATGACGGCACAAGACAAGACAGAATATTAACTTGCTGGCTTGATAATAATTCAAATGATTGCGCTGATTCTTTTAGGTCATTTTTACAAAGATGCATCAATGATGGATTTAATTTTGATTACATAATGAATGATCAGGAAACTCAAGACAACTATTGGATAGATGGCAGAAACTCGTATCCAAATTGGCTTGATGATACAGATGGAGATGGATATAGAAACGATCCATCCCCGGGGATTGACAGCGCTGGATTTATGCACGATGCAAGACGTGTTTCGGCAATCATGTCTGATTCAAGATTTACCAGCTATGTCAATCCGTATACTGGTAAAACTTTTGCTCAAGAATTTATGGAAAATTACCAGGCTCTTAGAGTAAGGTCTGGATTATCTGAGGATTCAAGATCGTGGCAGGAAATTTTGGCTCCATTTGCTAACGCAAATTCCCCAATGCATTTTAGGCCTTCTAGTTTCTATTGGCAAGCCTATGGCTGTTCCAATGGGTGCTCTCCTGACGGAATAACAATTAACGGTCTTGTTCATCCAGAGGGGTACAATCTTTTTTTCCATGCCTTGCCTGCTTGGCGTGCCGCCGCTGACTCTTGGCATTTTAATGTGTATTGGAAGAGATTTAGAGACGTGCTTGGTGAGTTTGCTGAGTTTTCAAATACAATTCACATGGAATATACTGCCTCTGCAATAAATTCTGAAGAAGCAAAATTTTTCCAACAAAGTAACCTCGAAATAAGTATGCAGCCAGCTTTGGCTGATTCATGGACTGGTTCGAGCAGATACTATGCTGGATTTTTTAATATCATATTCCCTAATTGGGCTTTGCCTCCTGACGGAGAATATAATAATGCGAAAGAATATTGCAGCGGTTATGTTTTAACTCCGCAAAATGAAGATGAGTTGTTTAACTGGTGTGGATATTTAGTTCTGGATTACAAGGGGCCGTCTGGTGAATCTAATTTAATAAGGTATCCTGAAACTGATGTTTCTCCAAATGCCACCGGTTTTGATCAGTCTCTAGTTAAGAGATGGTATACTGAATACTGCTTTAAACATTTAGTTAATATTATAAAACTTGAAAGGGTGCATTTAAGAAGCGATCCCAATCATTGGGAAAAGTTTGTTCCCTGGATAGGATATCAGGGATATTTTCAGGCTCGTTGGTATAATGGCGATGTTGCGTATTATCATGAAATGATAAGACACACCATATTAAATGGCGCTAGGATTTTCCAAATATTTGAAAGCAATTATATACCAGATTCTTGCAGAATAATACATAAAATCCTTGACGAATGGAGATCTATAAGTGGAAATTCAAGAGCACAGCCATGTTCTAATGCATTTGGAGACGCATCTCAGCCTGTAGACAGGATGGTTCTTAAAGATGTATTTGAAAACGTATTAATAAGTGGAGGGAGACTTGTTGAACATCCAGATTGGTATATTTGGAGAATATCTGTTGCTCCAAAGCACTTTAATTCTGATGGAATTTGTATTTTAAGAAAGCAGATTCAGGACCAGGATCTACCAGATACAATTATTATAGATTCAAATACTTCAAGAAATAATGATGACTCGTCTAGAAGAGGAGTATGGGTTCAAAGAAATGTGCCTGGTATGCCTATTTATTCTGTTGCAACTTTTAGCTCTAGTTCATCCAGTAGTTCTAGCTCATCTAGTAGTAGCAGCGTATCTAGCTCCAGTTCGAGTAATTCAAGTAGTAGCAGTGTTTCAAGTAGCAGCAGTGTTTCTAGCAGTTCGATCAGTAGCAGTAGCAGTGAATCTAGTAGTAGCAGTGAATCTAGTAGTTCCAGCAATTCCAGCAGTAGCAGCAATTCCAGCAGTAGCAGTGGTTCCAGCAGTAGCAGCGATTCCAGCAGTAGTAGCGATTCCAGCAGTAGCAGCAATTCCAGCAGTAGCAGCCAGTCCAGCAGTAGTAGCCAGTCCAGCAGTAGCAGCCAGTCCAGCAGTAGTAGTCAGTCCAGTAGTAGCAGTGGTTCCAGTAGTAGCAGCGGTTCCAGTAGTAGTAGCGATTCCAGCAGTAGCAGCAATTCCAGCAGTAGCAGTGGTTCCAGCAGTAGCAGCCAGTCCAGCAGTAGCAGCCAGTCCAGCAGTAGCAGTGATTCCAGTAGTAGCAGCGGTTCCAGCAGTAGCAGCCAGTCCAGCAGTAGCAGCGATTCCAGCAGTAGCAGCAATTCCAGCAGTAGCAGTAGCAGTGGTTCCAGCAGTAGCAGCCATTCCAGCAGTAGCAGTGGTTCCAGTAGTAGCAACTCTAGTAGTAGCAGTAGTTCTTGCTCTGCTCCTAATTGGCCAGATTTTGTGGCATATTCTTTCTCAAATATATTTCCTAATGCTCCTTCTGTCCAAGTTTGTTACGCTGATAATTACACCATATCCTACTCAACATCTGCTCAATATATTCTTCAGTATAGGGTTACAGGTTCACCTGTTCAGGAATGGACTGACCATATAGATAATCCTGGTAGTTATACTGATGTTCTTAGTACTCAAAGTATAAATGTTTCTAATCCTTTTGAATATCTAACTTTTGCATTAAGATCTACGTCTCCTGTCACTTCATCTACCTCTTTTGTAGTGCAGGTATCTATTTTAGATCCCGTAGAAATGACTGTTGAAGTTGTTGATTCTTTTACTGTTACTGTAGACAATTCTGGTAGTTCTTCATCTTCAAGTTCTTTATCCAGCAGTAGCAGCCAGTCCAGTAGTTCTAGCAATTCCAGCAGCAGTAGTCATTCCAGCAGTAGCAGCCAGTCCAGCAGTAGTAGCGGTTCCAGCAGTAGCAGTCAGTCCAGCAGTAGCAGCAACTCCAGCAGTAGTAGTCAGTCCAGCAGTAGCAGTGGTTCCAGTAGTAGCAGTGGTTCCAGCAGTAGTAGTCAGTCCAGCAGTAGTAGTGAATCTAGTAGTTCCAGTAACTCCAGTAGTAGCAGCCAGTCCAGCAGTAGCAGCAACTCCAGCAGTAGCAGTGGTTCTAGTAGTAGCAGCAACTCCAGCAGTAGCAGCGGTTCCAGTAGCAGTAGCAACTCCAGCAGTAGCAGTCGGTCCAGCAGTAGCAGTGGTTCCAGTAGTAGTAGCCAATCAAGTAGTTCCAGTAACTCCAGTAGTAGCAGTCAGTCCAGCAGTTCTAGCAACTCCAGCAGTAGCAGTCGGTCCAGCAGTAGCAGCGGTTCCAGCAGTAGTAGTCAGTCCAGCAGTAGCAGTCGGTCCAGCAGTAGCAGCCAGTCCAGCAGTAGTAGTCAGTCCAGCAGTAGCAGCGGTTCTAGTAGTAGTAGTCAGTCCAGTAGTAGTAGTTTGTCTAGTAGTTCTTCTTCAAATACTGATCCTCTTTTTGCGTACAGGTCTTTTGGTGGAGACCCAACCGATACGCAATGGACTAATAATTTTGCATTTAACGGGAATGTAAGTAAATCAGATTCTCAGCTTACATCAGATTATATAATTTCTTTTAATAGTACATCGCTGCCATTTGCGAGATCTTATGAAAGGTACGTACATGCTCTTGTAAAAAGTTGGTACAGAGGCGGTCAAACAAATACGACATATTTTAATTTGGCAGTAAAAATGATTCAAGCCTCTCTTAACTATAGGCCAAACATCACAGATGGAACTGGTAATTTACCTGGTCAATTGAAGATTAATGAGGCATCAGAATTTGATCTTCACAACACTATAACTCTTGATGGTGCTAAATCTGCAATAAATTATCATTTAAGAGATGCCTGCTTGCATTTTGCGCAGCTTGGAATACTAACTAGGAATGCATCTGCCATACGTAAAGCAAGTTCTATAATATCTGGTTTTGCTGATAAAATACGTGACAATTGGCCAGTTTGGAACCCTTATTTTGGTGTTGGATTCGGAACCGGAAGATTGCCAAGTAGCCAAAATATTCCTGCTTCTTATCAATTGGAAAGTTCTTCTGGTATTTGGGGAGGATGGATTTATTACGATCTAAATCTTGCAATGCCACTTGTTCAAGCATGGTCTCTAATAAAAGACAATCCAAATTGCACTTCCGATAAAGATTGGGTTAAGTCTATGTTTAATCTTTTCTTGCAGTTCCAAACCTGGAGAAGACAGGCCGCTCCGCCTACTACCCCTTGGAGATCAAATGGCCAGCCTGATTATTCAAACCAAGATATGAGACTCATACAGGGCTATCTTGAATTTGGAATTTTACTTGAAGAGCCTGAGCTTGTTCACTATGGTGTTTGGTATCTTAAAAATATTTACAGAGGTTTGTTTACTTCAGATGGTTGGTGGCACGAGGGAGCCCCAGCTTATCAGGATGACTTGCAAAGAGGTCTTAATTGGGCAATAATGGATTTCCCTGGATGGGAAAATTCTACATATAGATATAGTGACCCACCAGGATTTATTGCTTCTGCAATTGATGGTACTAGATTTGACGACATCAACTTATATGATTTGGTGAAAAGACAAACAGACAGGTCCAATCGGGTTTTCTCGCATATTCAACTGTTTAATGGATTCCCTCTTTGTAGAGGAGATTCTAATTGGAATCAGGCAGATTCAATTCAAGTAAGAAATACTCTTACTATAGAAGACAGCCAGATTATATATCCTGCTTCGTCTAAGCTTTTTGGCACTGGATGTTTAGCAATTTTAGGAAATGAAAAAGGAAGTAGTTCTCAAAAGGATATTGGCACTATAGTAAGTCTTGAATATGGTTCTGCCCAAACTCACAGTCATGCAGACTCTCTTCATTTAAATGTTTTTTCCAAGAATCAAGAAGTAATGAGCGAAACTCAATACAGACCTGTTTCTGGAGATACAATATCAAGTAGAGCTTGGCACTCTTGTACTGCATCTCATAATACTGTTGTTGTCAATCAGATTAGTCAAAATACAACTGGCTCTTTTGGTGACAATAGAAGAACTAAAAACGCTCTTGACGAAATTAATGGCATGCCCGATTGGGCATGGAGATTCTATAGCGGACAAAGAACTACTAATTATGGCAAATTGAGACTATATAATAAAGATTATTCTAAAGTCAAGGTCATGGAAGTAGATGCGGAAAAGTCGTATAATGCAGTTGTATCTCCCATGACTAAATACAGAAGAACTGTCTCTCTTGTTGAGATAGATACAGAAGACAATTATATAGTTGATATATTTAGAGTTTCTGGTGGGACACAGCATGATTACATGTTGCACAGCTGCTTACAGACAGACTATTCTGCAACAATTAGTGCAGGTGTAATGCCATCTTCTGTTAGCGGTCAATTATTTCCATCGGGAACCGCTGAAAATGGCATGGATCGTATTAACAAGAGTGAATCATTCTTGACTAGCAATAATTGGAATGTAGAGTTCTTGCCATCTGCTTCATCTGAAAACTGGAAACAATATACATATATGATTGGTCAGTCTGGTTCAGAAATAATAAAGTGTACCGCACCAAGTATGAGAATTGCAAACCAGACAAGGCCATTTATTTGCGTAAGACGCACTGCATCAGAAAGTGTATTTGTAGCAGTTCATCATGCAGTTAAAAAATCAAATTCAAGTAAAATATCAAGCATACAGTCTTTGCCGAGTACAAATCCTAATGTGATTGCTTTAAAAATTAATTTGACAAATGGTAGAAGTGATACTGTAATATCTGGAGAGGGTCCAACCGATAGCGCTTTAATAGATACTAAAATACAATTTACTGGTTCATTCGCTCACGTTGCAGAGCATTCTAATTCAATGTCTGCAGATAGATGGTTATATTTGGTAGACGGTAGCAATCTTTCTCTTGGGTCAGATAGTATATCTGAAAATGTTTCATATAGTGGCACTATATCTCATGTATATAGAATAGAAGATGGAGATATAGAAAACTCTTTTGAAACAAATGCTGTGCTTCCTAGTTGGAAGGATTTCCAAAACTATACGTTACTTATAGATCCTCAGGGTTTACCAAGATGGGCCTACAGTATATCTTCCGTAAGATTTGGCTCTTCAACTCGATTTATAAGAACAGGCGATGAGCCTGGAATAAAGATAGAATCAGATACTATTGGTTCCTATTGCAAGCAAAAGTATTTTCCTAATTGGGGAGAGCGTGGATCTATGCAGTTTAAGATTCCTGGTTCTGCACTTCTTATGATTGCCCCAAGTTCAACCAGTAGCTCTAGCAGCAATTCCAGTAGTAGTTCTTTCTTTGACCAGCTTGCTGCTGATGTAGATTCGATTATAAGGTTAAGATTCCAAAATGCTCCCAGTACAGGTTCTTGCACCAATTCACCATTAGATTCTGATATTATGTCCTTGTACAACAATCCACATAATTCAACTTTTACTTGGTCTGAACTTAATTGGGACAACTTGTTTGTTAATACAAATCCCAATTCCACAGTTACTGTTAATGGAAGTTCGGTTGCTGTTGACACAACGATTCGTTCTTTAATTTCTCAATATGTTGGTAACAATTTTAATCCAAGACATGGAGCGACAAATATTCTTGGTTTCCCTAATGGCAGTCCTCCCGTTGCAAATACATGTCATCCAAGAAGTAGATATGTAAGAGTATTTACTATAGAAGATATCCCTAAGGGTTGTTGCAGTGGGGTTGCATGGGACAATCTAACTCCTAGTTGCAAATGTATATCTTCTGGTACGCTTGATGGATGTGGATCAAGCTCTACTACATCAACTCCAGATTTGTGTTCATGTAATGATAAGAGAATAAAGAAGGCTCTTTCTGAACATGACAATTCTTGTGGACATTGGATAAGAACTACTGGTGTTCAAACTGCTTTTGCTTATAGGGCGGTGAAAAAAAGAATAGAATATGGCGGATCAATTGGTAGCGGGGCATCTGCTGTGTCTGGTGCTGCTGCGCAGCAACAGCTTTTAACTGACATATTTGATCGCTGCATGGACATATTGCGTGAAATAAACAAGTATACTACAAGTCCTAATGGCCAGGGCTCTTATGATATGATGAGAAATGGATGGACTATTGCTAACTGCTCAAATGATCCTAATGTAAATGACGGTCCTTATCTTGGTACAGCATGGGGAACTAATGGGCTAGTTAGGATGCTTGATCTTATTGGTCCAGATGTTCAGCAGGCAGATCCAGTTTTGTATAGTAGGCTTGGAGACCAGCTTAGGTCTGAAGTTCTTCAAATGGTTGATGATTGGAAAAATAATCGTGCATGGTACATGAAAGGACATTTGGGTACAAATCCTTGTGGATCAGGAAGATCAAACACCAATCAGTGGATTGAGCCTGTTTGTGCCCTTGTAAATGCTTCACTTTTCCTGATTGATAGATTTGGTCAAACTGATTTAAAACCCGCATATAACATGGGAGTTTGTCTTTTAGGTTTTTCCGTAAAAAATCAATTTACAGATGGTGGTTTTGCTGAAGGTTGGGGTTATGCAGTACAGTGTGCCCCAGAAATGTTCTTTACTATAGAAATGATGAATAAATCTGGTGATTTTAGGATAAGAGATGCCGCGTGGTCACGTAATTTTGTTAATAATTATTGGAATTGGTTTACTAATCATATGTTGCCAGGAAATTATATAGCTAACTATTCTGATTGCAGGGCTCAACAGGTGGCTTCTTGGGCACTTAGTACGCCATATAGGGATCTTCCATTCTCTTCAGAAGCTTGTGATCAAGAAAACAAGATAATTGCTTATAATAATTTTACATTTTTATTCCCTGGTAATCCTGGAAGTATAGATGGGATAAAAGGCTATTCTGGTAAAAAGGCGCTAACTGCACTTAATCAGGGCTACGATTTAAATAATCCTATATTGAATATGAGTAATTTTAGAAACTATGCAGATTCAAGAATCGTATTTTGGAGAACAGGAAGAGCTAAGCCTTCGGATATAAATAGTTCTTCTGCTAGTTCTCATTTTGCTTTATGGGTTAAGGGAGGTAGCTTAAAAGATGGGCATAAGCACAGGGATGAAGGTCAATTTGCAATATACTGTGGCAAGAAATCAATTATTCTTGAATCTGGCATGGATTATGATATAGCTCCCGCACAGGCCGAGGCTTTGGCTAATGAGAGAGGACATAACATATTGCAGATCGGAGCAAAAGCAAGAGGTACTCTTGTTGATTGTCCCATGACGGTTTCCGCACTAAGTCAGACAAATGGCGATGTTTTTATAAATCTAAATGACTCTTATATACCTGGTGTAATAACTTCATGCAACAGAAGACTTCAATGGTCTCATTCTGGAATATTAACTAATCCACTATCGGTTACTGTTTCCGACAGTGTGGTGTTTGCTGCAGCAGTACTTTCTACCCAGGAAATATTTAGATTCCATACTGGAAGATCTACAGATTCATCTGGTTCTACAAATTCTCTTACTGTTTCTGGCTCTGGTACATCTTGGAATATTTCTTGGCCAGGTGTTACAATGTCAATATCATCAAATATACCTATAGTTGTTGCTGATAGTTTTGCGATGGATTTTACTCAACTTTTGCCTCCCACTCAATCTAGTATAAATAATCCAAGGTATCACAGAATTATTTCAATAAAACCAGTAAATAATATATCAGCAAATTCTTCGCTTACTTTAACTACAAGTATTATTGCAAATCATGATGTCAATGGTGGATAATTTATAAAAGGATTATTTTAAAATAATATTTATTATCAATTTGTTGAATGTCGATAAATTTATAAACTTTTTATGTATAAAATGTTTTATTGCATTTTTTTTGTATAAATATATATGGGATTTCCCAATACAGTACACGTACACGGCTCTTTAAGTGACTCTTCAATAGTTGGTCAGGGTAAATATCCTACTATATCCCCTTCAGCTGTTACTGTTATTGATTGTGGTAATTTTTATTCAGCAGAAAATTCTGGTGATTTGTTCTACATGGTTGATTTTCAGCAATCTGGTGCTGTATCTACTTCTTATGTTAGGACGATAGCTGATTCTATTGACAATTTTACTGGTGGTTCTTCAAGTTTTATTTATAAAATAAAATCTAGTTTTTCTGGCAAGGTTTATTATGGTATTAGACTAGGTTTTACTGCAGAATTTTCTGGTTGTAGAATAAATTTTTATTACTCTAATTCTTTAAATCATTCAATATTTATTTCTGAAAGTGACGTGCTTTCTTTGGGTGGTTTAAATAAGTTTTATTTTGTTCATGATTCTTTTACTGCTTTTGATTCAGAGGTTAGAGATTTTAAAATATCAATAGACGCTCCTGGTGTAATTATTGATTCTATAGTTTTTAGCGATTCTTCAGTCCGTTCTTTTCCTGATATACAGTCTTACATATCAAAAGAAATAGGTTCTATTTTTTCCCTTGAGTCAAATATTGATCAGAGCGTATCTCTTTCATATGCTTCTTTAAAATCAAAAATTGATTATTCTTCTATTACTCTTCACATGCAAATCTATTTGATAGATCAATCTGAAAGAGTTGTTGGTTTTCTCAAATGCCATTCATACATAAATACAAATTCAATAATATTTGATGACGGGTGGATTGCTTTTAACATAAATTATTTTAAAAATTATTCTGCTCAAGATCAATATTTTATAATGCAGAATTTCAAGCTTGGCATATCATTGGTCGGTTGCCCAAAAAATGAAAATTTATATTTCATATGGTCTCAAGCCGCAGATTACAATTCTGGATTTTTGACCATGAACAGAAATAATGAAGATCAGCTTGTTCAATCTGAATATGATCTGGCGGTAAAATTATTTGATCAAGGTGAAAGTTCATCTGAAAATAATATACAGACACAGTCTCCTGAAGTTCAAAATTTGATAATAAATAATTTTGATAACTACAAGTATTCAAATCCAGTAAATGTAGACATAGAGAATATAGATGACAAAAGAAGTCAAATGGTTTTGAAACTTCCAGACAGAGTTGTGACATTCCTTTTTGACGTAAGTGGATCTATGACATGGAATGACCCTAATGGTAAAAGATTTGATGTTGCAAAATCTATAATAGACAGATTTGCTGGTGGATATCCTGGCAACCTAAATTACCAAGTATTAACTTTTGGTGGAACTAGAATTCTTACAGAGTGGTTTGGTGTTGTTGAAGGAAAAGTTAGTGATACATCTGACGCAAACGAAGCTAAAAGAAAAGCCTTTTTTGATGAGGCTTTTAAGTTTAATGGTGTTCAAATAGTAAGAAAGAAAGGTTCTCCTCCGGTATCTCCAACGGATGGAGACATAGTTTTTTCTGGATATTCAAAAATACTATACGACTCTGGGCTAGAAGAAAATACAGAATATTATTATTCCGTATTTAGTCAAACTGATGATGGTAGATTTTCTGATCCAGTTGTGATAAAGGCTGTCCCAGAGCCTAGAATTGTTCCATCTGGAATAAAAAATTTAAATGGAAAGTCTTTTAAGGCTTCGGGCATTTCTAGAGATGTAAACACTCATTGTCTTTTGCACATGGATGAGTCTGGAGGTCTTAATATATTTGACTTTGCAAAAGGGGCAATATTTGTTTATAAAAATACAGAAGAAAATTCTTTGCCTATATGGATAGAAAAAAGTGAGTCTATACCTTCATCAAGTGTTCAAGGTGAGGGTAAGGGCAGTGGTCTAAGATTAAATGGCAAAAGTGAATATATTCACGTTGAAGATAGTAGCTTTAATCCACTAGTTTCTGAATCTTTTGGATTTATGGTTTGGGTTTACCCATTTTCCTCCAATGAATCATATTTTGATTCTCAGCTTGGCTTGATTAATTTAACAAAATCAAATGATGAAATTATTAGAATTTTTATTCAAGAAGACGGTAGCTTATTTGTAAATTCTTCATTGGGGTCTTTTGTTTCTTCAGAAAAAATTACACCCAATACATGGAATCATATTTGTATTTTTTCAGACTCTTCATCTTCTAAATTATACATAAACGCAAATGAGGAAGTACACGGTAGTATTTATTCTGGTGAGTCAATAAAAAATTTAGAAATAGGAAGATCTACTGACGATACTTATTACTTTGGAAAAATAACAGAGTTTTCTCTTCACTCTTCAATAAGAGGTCCTTCGTATGTGTCAGAGCACTACAACAATGTCCCTTCTTGGAATGGAGAATCTATTGCGGTTATGTCATTTGACGTTCCATCTTCTTACTTAGATGGGAGTAAAAGGTACTCAATAAGGTATAAGCCGGAAATAGGTCCTCTTAGGCATTTGAGTGACGATATAAGTGGGCCTGCAAATTATGGTTCCTATCAGGGTGATACCGGATTAAGACCGGAAAATGTCCCTCCTGGTTACGTCGTAAGAAATGTAAATTTTTCTAGAATAGTATATGGTGATGACTTGGGTCCTACTCATGTGTTTGATGGTACCGAATTTAAGTCTGGAATAATAGACAAAAAAAGTTATAAGCATGTTTTTATTGGTGATTTTGCATCTCCTTTTGATGAAATTGAAAAACTTTCTATAGGATTAGAGGCTCCCGGTTTTAGACATTTCTTTAGAATTTTTACAATAAATCAAAACGATATATCTTCTTTGCCAGAAGATAGTGGATTGTTTGAATTTACTCCTCCTATTTGGCGGCAAAGATCAGAATATCCTGTTCAAATATCAGGCGTTTCGGATGTAGAGTATTTTGTTGGCGACTCAAAAGTCATGCTAACTTGGAATTTAAACAATAAGCAAAATGTAGAAAATATTTTAGTTTATTTTAGTAGGAAGTATAATCCAGACATACATGCCGCATATAGAAAATACAACGATGCAGCTTCTACCATGGAATTATATCCTGTGTTTTTGGGAGATAAAAATTCCACAGAGTTTGTTTTAAGAAAAGGTATAGTAGAATTTGCAAGAAGAAATACTAATGACCAGAATAGCCAATTTCAAAATCTCGGACCAATCGGAAGATGTCCAGAGTGCGATCTTCTTAATGGAGAAAAAGGTTATTTTTCAATATACACCAGAGATAAATTTGGCAATTATAGTGAGCCTGTTTTTGTTGAGGCAATTCCAAATCCAGGAAATCAAGAGTCGGCTATACCTCCGGATCAAATATTTGGCATTAGATATCAGCCTGTTGATGAGCAGAGTGTCTCAATAAGATGGATTAATCCTAGTAAGATAAATTCATATTCTGATATACAATGTTGGCTTGACGACAGAATAGTTTTTTACTTCAGGGCAACTGATATATTTGGTAGAAAATTAGAGACAAGATATGAATTTAAATTTGTAACAAGTAGAGGTATTGACGTTTCAAATACAGACTCATTCGGTTTTCCTGGTCAAATTTTTCATGGATTCGGTGGTAATTCTTGGGGGTCTAGGTCTTTTTACTCAGAGCCTCCTCCTCTTGGCTTTTCTGATTCTGAGGCAATTTCTTTATTTTTTGATCCCGAAAGATCAGAGGCACTTAGGGAAAAAATATATTTCTCTAAAATAGTCAGTGTACAAGAAGTAAAAAATTCATTAGATGGATATTATAAAATATTTTTTGATCTTTCTAATGCTTCTTCTGACCAGCTTTCTATGATAAATCAGGTGTATTTTGCTGCTCAAATAGTTTTGAGAACATCAAAAGATATAAGAGAAAATGCTATTGCAGACAGATCAAATACTTCTATAATATTTGATTCTCAAGATAAATTTGAGTATGCTACTTTGCCAATAAGGGTTTTAATGGATCAGCCACTTGCTATAGTGGCATATCAGAATGGCAATGTTGTATATCCAAGAGGCACTACTTTATTTGTTCCTGAACCAGGTCCTGGTAATGTTAGCTTCGATCCCTGTGATGATGCATTTTATGGTCAATCTCAAGATGGGTTTTACTATGAAAGCGGTAAATTAACACCAGGCTGTTATGTTTCTAGAAATAGACCATACTCAATTTTAATTAGAGCTTCATATAGGAAGCAGCCATTGCCGGATGGCACATTAATAGATGCATATGTGTATAACGATGTTAGTCCATATGATCCTTCTTTATCAAATAGATTTAATGCTTTTTCTGTTTGGGGGGAAATTTGTGGATTAGTGGCATATTGCAATCAAGACAGTCTTTTGGATCCAGATCCTTTTGCTGGTACATATTCTTTAAGCAACATAGGTTTGCTTAGTTCTTCTGGAACCTTTGCGACTCATTCTTCTGGTAGATTTTCAGAATGCGTATATAGAATACCTGTTCCTGATTCTCCTTCTTCTGTAAGAGTAATATTCAAACTAAGTATTGATAGTTTTTTTGCATGTCCTCAAGTATATTTGAATTTTGTATCTAATTTAAGAATAAAAATTAATACAAGGGGACCTATAGCTGATGGAGTAGACGTTGCAAAGCAACTTTGTTTTGCATATACAATAGACCCAGATTTTGATGTTTCATCTGGAAACAATGTTGATATAGCTCAACAGTATATACAGCCAGTACCTGATTTTACCCCAATATCTTGGGAGCTATTGAAATATAGAAACGCCAAAGAAAGACCTTTTTATTCTACTTCTCAACAGCAGAACAATGGATCTTTTGTTTTGGCAGATGGAGTGTTTGATTTTACTCAAAATGGCTATAGTCAAAGTGTGTTTTTTGGTCCAGCAAACGGAGTAGTTGCTAGTTTAATTGGAGACGGAGAAGATGTATTTTTAATAGGAGAAGAATACGCTATTAAGGCTTCTATTACATATAACGGTTATACAGTAAGTGCATTTGGCCCTGCTTGTATATTCCCAATTAATACAACAAGTAATTCCGATAATCCTGATTTACCTTCAATAAAAAAATCTTCATTTTTTATGTCAAATGCAAATGGAGAGTTTGTTGAGAATATATATAGTGACGGTAAAGACTATGCGGTATTTTTGGTTTCTAGGGATCCAGAAATCACTTATGTTAATTCTTCAGGGGTTTTAAGATCAACTGTTTCTGGTTTCTTAAAATGCTATAATTCAACCTTGTTTGATGATTCTGGTATAGAAAATGCAATTATTTATAAACCACAGGTTGGTTCTTCTTTGCTTTTTGAAATTATAAGGCCATATTCTTATTTTGAATCAACTGAGCCTTATTGGAAAAACCAAGTAAAAATAATACACAAGAATCTTCTTTTCGTAGAAGAAAATGGCGTTGTAGTCCCAAGAGGTGACGTTGTGTCCTCCAATTCATCTTTTGTGTCTATTGGAAACGAAAATGAAAATCTTATTGCCATTACTTGTAATGCATTTATTCCTTTAATGTGGTCAAAATTTGGAGAGCCCACTACGTTGAAAGACAACGGTATGATATGCTCCCATATACATCAGAATCCTTTTGGTTCTGCTGGTGCAATTGGTCCTCCTCAAGTTCCTTTTATAGACTATGATATAGAAATAAAAGGAACTATAAGTGCAACTGTAGACGGAAAAAGCCAGAATATAATTAGTTCTGGTAACTGGGGCACTGGCAATCCACCAAAATTTGTTAAGTTTATAGAGCCTCTCAGGGTAGATCTTGCTTATGTTATGGTTAACGGTCAACCTTCATCTACATTAAAAATAGATGGTTTCTCTCAAAATAGACTTGTTTTTGTAGTTACTTTTGCTGGAAGGCCAGTTTCTGAAAATAGCATACTTAAAGTGTATCAGTGTGGCACCGAAATACTTGTACCAGAACAAGATATAATAAGAGCAGAAATAAAAAATGATCCATTTTTTACCGGTAGGGATATTTCTGGTAATATAATACCTGGATATATCCCGGGTAATCAAAGTTTTTTCTATCTTGATATATTGCCAATACAAACTATTGATTTAGTTGATTGCAAAATTTTTGTTGAAAGTAATTATGACGAGTCTGGAACTATCGCTAGGCAAAGAGTTCTTGGAGTAAAGATAAATTATGTTCCTAGTAGTGGTGGTGGTACATCAGGATTTTTTGACTCTGATGTAGAAGTATCTTCTTCAAGTAGTTATTCGGAAGAATCGCCAGACTCTTCTAATGGAGAGGGTTTTTCTTCTTTTGTCGGTGATGCTGGTTTCATTACAGATAGTGAATCTTCTTCGTCTTCTTCTTCGTCATTTTCTTCATCCTCTTCTTCGTCTTTTAACATACCCATATTAGAAGATGATCTTTCTGAAGCAGTTAGACCATCAGGTTCGTCGCCTTTTACAAAAACATGCTATATATATGATTTGTCCCTAGAGGGTCAAGAAGAGACTTCCCCTTGGATTAGAATTGCAGATATGGCAATGGATAGAGCTTGGAGCTCAACTGAGTATATAAATGGAAATATTTATAACATAGGTGGAGTTATATCTCCTGGTATAACATCTTATAATGAGTACTGGATTGCTAGTCAAAATAGATGGGTTTACAGGGCTGCCATGCCTGTTTCTAAATTTGGCATGCAAAGCTGCAATGATGGTCGTTATATATATTGTTTTGGCGGCATAGAAATAGCAGACGTTAGGGTTGGTGGTGGATTTGGTGGTGGCATGGGTGGACCAACAGGGGGTGGCACTTCTAGTTCATCTGGCTCAAGTTCAAGCAGTTCCATATTAACTCAAAGAAGACCAGTGGTTTCCACTACTGTTCATAGATATGATACAGTCACCGACACTTGGATTCAACTAAAGTCTATGCCTGTTTTAGATGTAGATGGTAATGATATTAGTGATACTACTATACCAAGCAACCTCAGTATAACAAAATATGGTGTTGCTTTTGGCAAGGCTCATTTAGTAGGCGACAAAATTTATATAATTTGCGGTGCTAACTATATAAATTATTCAACTTTTGAGCCATCAAAAATGAATGACAGAATATTAATTTATGATATTTTAACAAATAAGTGGTCCTTTAGTGAAGCTCCTGATGATCTGTCAAAAGCTACTTATCAAAGAGTTTATCCGTCTTCTTTCATAAAAGACGATAAAATATTTGTTTTTGGTGGTACAAAGTATGAAATACAGCTTGAAACAATTTATGTAACTGGATGGTTTGGTTCTATACAGGTTCCTTATACTAGTAAAATAACTGCTACAGATATTTACAGCATAGATTTAGGAGTATTTAGTGCATCAAATTATTCTTCTATGAATTTCAGTATATCTGATGCAAGTTATTTATTCGACACAATACCTTATCCAAGAGATCAGGCTGGATGTTTGGTTCTTAATCAAGATATTTATGTTCTTGGTGGTAGGATACTTCCGAATGGCGACTATCCTGGCACCCCTCATTCTAGGAAGTTTGAAAGACTTGTTTATTCAAATGGTTCCTATTCTCATCAGAAAATTGAAAAAATACCCCAGGGAAGAAGTATTTTTGGTATGGTTTCAGATAGTCTTAGTAGAATATTTGTATGCGGTGGTATAATATCTTCATTTGCTCCAGGGTATGCTCAAATAAAAGTTGAGGCATATGGAGAGCAGACCGAAAAAAACTCTGATTATACTGTAAGCATTTACGAAGAAGCAGATGCAGTTGTTAGGCTTGACGGAAGATCTTCTTGCGACTTAATAGTAACTTTGTATGATGAAGAAGGCGACATAATAGAAAAAAGTGTTCGTGTAGAAATATACGGATCTATTAAGTTTCCAACTGAAGATGACTTTGAAGATGGCCCAGGAATGGGATTCTTTAACAGAGGTGCAGAAGTAAGAAAAAGAATACTTAAAAGAAGAGGAACAAGAGTCTATCCAATTCAAATATCTCCACAAAATTCACTCTCACAAGATGGCAAGATTTTTGCAAAAGTTCTTCCTAGAACAGAAGATCCCCTTAGGACTCTAAGTGAAATTGCATCTATACTTAATAGGGATGTAAGTACAGACGGTGTTGGAGATCAATCTGATATAATAAATATTGTTCAAGATACTGTTAGATTCCCATATCAAATTGTAATTTCAGCTCAAGTTGTTGATGATTTTTACTTTGGAAGTACAGTATATAATCCTATTTCCTCTTCAAGTTCATCTTCTGATGTTCTTTTTTATCCTGAGCTTTTTGAGCCAGATACTCAGGCGGATGCTGGAGAGTTTTCATCAGCCAGATCTATGCCCTCATTTAAGGTAATAAATACATCTGGCACTAGTGCAGTTTTGCCGACTTACTTTTTTGATCGTGGTTTTATTCTCATGACTCAGCAATTTGGATTTATTGGCACAGTTGGAGATTCAGATCTTTATGCTGTTACTGTTCCCAAAACAGGATCTTATAAATTAAGTGTTGTAAGAAGAAACTTTAGTTCAATTAAAACAAAAGTAAAAATATACAACTCAAATACTCTTCCATATCCTGTGTGCTCAACTGGCGGTTCTAATACAATAGCATTTAGAAACCAATTTGGTATACCAGAATATTTTTCGCCATGTGGTTCGGCAAATCTTGGAGAAATAGGAGACGCTATAAATCTTGTTGCTGGAAAATTATATTATCTTGAGGTTTCTGCTCTTGATGAAAATTCAACAAATTTAAGTGAAAAAGTAGGAGAATATTCTCTAAGGCTTGGCATAGTTATTAACCAAAATGAAGTTGGTTTTTATGCAAATATATATAATTCTGGATCTCAATCTGGATCGTCATTTAGATCTGTTCGATCCTCTGGTAATAATTCATATTCTGATGGAGCTATTCAGGGTTCTTCCGATTCCGAAGAGAGTTTTGCTGCTTTGAATTTTAGAAATGGCTCATCTGACTGTATATTTACTTGTCCAGAGTGTCTGCCAGATAGCTCTAAGTGGGCTGGAGTTTCATGTACGGGAAGTGACAATACTAATTGCGTATCTCTTCAAGTTGACTCATCTCCTCCTTCTGGCAGTCTTGATTTCTATTCATTTAGAAGCTTGCAGACATCATCAAGTACTTCTTCTGATCCTTACGATCCTTATGGAGGCGTAGTTGTTCCTCCTCCACAACCTCCGATTACTCTGCCAGAATATCTTTCTGTAGAATTTTCTAATATAGATATTGTAATTTTAGCAAACTCTGCTGGTTTTTCTTTATTTGATAGAAACACCAGTCCTATTATACAGTATTACGCAGATTTTGACTGGATACCAGAAGTTAGAGAAGTATTATCAATAGATGACGGTAATTATTCAAATGTGAATTTAGCTATAAATAGACTCAAAAATATACCTCCATTTGGTTGCTCTCCACTTTTTGATGGTGTTGACTCTATAGTTAGATCTTTCGATTTACAGAAGCTTGATCCATACTATCAGGATTTTAAAGAAACGCTGTATATAATGACAGATAATGATGAGAATACAAGTGATTCAAACCCTGATGATGTTGCTTCAAATGTCAATTCTATATCTGGAGAATTTAATACTCCTATTGTTGCATACAATTTTAACTTGTTTAAGCCAACCACAATAGCCAATGAGGCATCTGTTGCCAACTCTGGCTCTTTAGCTAGATTTATGAAGCAAGTTGGTGGAGAAATAATTAACTTTGTTGAAGAATCCATATATGAAAAATATGTTGACTTTGGAGTTGGTGAGGCAATAGGAGGTGTTGGTCACGGAGAAATTGAGCTTTTAATATCATTTGATGAGAATGTATCCATAACAGGTTTTGAGTATGAGTTTGAAAAACCAAATTTTACAAACATATTATGGAATGCAAAATCTTCTTCTGATGGTGAGACTTTCGATAATGATAAAACATTTTACGACATAAAAGAAGGCAAACAAGAAAAATTTATTAATAGCAGTTTTATTAAATTGACTTTTAAATTCTTGCATTTCTTTAAGGATTCTTTTGTAGATCCTTATGAAATTTCACCTGATGCAGAAACTCCTAAGATAAAATCAGTAAAAATTTATTATAATTACCCAAGGGAAAACATAATAGTCCTTAAATCTCTTAATTTTACTGACAATCCACAACAGGTATCAATAAATATAATTGCAGAAAATGATGAAAACAGCAAAATATATGTAGGTGTTTCTTCAAGGGGCAGCCCTGATTGGAATAATTATTTCCGCGATTCTCAGCCTTATTCTTCTAACAACGGTAAAATATTTGTGCCATTAAGAGAATTGGCTTCCGTTGGTTTTGAAGAACCAATTATAGAGCCTCTTATCAGAATAGATAGTTTCACTTATGTGGCGACTCATGGTTCTTGGAACATAGATTCTATCATAAGACTTTTGGACGGCACTTCTGAAATAGATAGTTCTAATTATAAGTCTTTTTCATCTACTGGCACAATTATACTTAATAAGTCTTTAGAAATATCTGACCCCAAGATAGAAATTGTAAATAGACCAGATTTTAATGTCGCTATAAAATGTGTTAATTACAGTTCTGAAAAAGCAGCTTTGATAAAAAGCATATCCCTATTTGCAAATACAAATCAAAAAAATCAAGCTATAGACTTTAACACTAAACCCATAGCTTACAACTTGCGTTTTGAAAATACAGAATTAAACATTTACTCTTCAATTAGAGTTGATTATAGCTATGCTGATCTTGATGGAGATGTGGAAGATAGAACAAAAACCATAATTAAATGGTATAAAAATGGTGTTGAGATTCAAGAACTTACTAATCAAAAGAGATATAATGATCTTAATAATCCAACAGATATAACTTATAGTTTTGTGTATTCTCCATTGGGAGGCAAAACGTATGCTGAAGTTGCTGCAGAAACTGGTTTAACTCCAGAGTATCTTGCATCTACAAGAGGAGAGTATTTATTTGAGTCAGGAGATATAATTTATTTTACTGTTCAGCCTCATGATGGAACTCAGTATGGAGATATAGCAAGAAGTGAGCCAGTAACAATAGTTGATACATCTGATTATCCTGCTTATATAAAAATAAGAGGAAGAGTATTTACCTCGTATATTGAGCTTGATTTTCCTGGCAATGAGGGCGGTTCTTCTGGTTCCGGTATAATATTAACTAGTGTTTTTGATGCAAGGACTGTTATGTTTGCAGATTTTGATTTCTTTAGTCCTGAAAAAATGAGTCAATCTATATTAAGGTGGTATTTAAACGGTTCTATATGGAAAGAGGGTCCTTTGACTGGAACAAATTCTACTGGCATATATGAAATAAATCCACAAGATCAAGATATATCTGGTAGAAGGGCTAACAGTCCAGGCAATATAATAGAGGTTGAAATTATAGTTCCTAGGGACGGGCAGCCTGATCCATTTAAACTTAAAAGCGATCCAATTCAGGTTGTAAACAGTGTACCTATAGCATACAATTTAAAAATAGATGTTTTTGTAGATCCTGGACAAGGCAGTCCAAAAGAATATTTATATGCGGATTTTAACATTAATGATCCTGAAATAGATGAAGGAACACAGCCCGATCAATCTTCTGTGAGATGGTATTATTCAAATGACGATGGTGCAACTTGGAATTTTTATTATAAATCAAATCCTGCAGTTCAGCCTATAGGTCCAAATGATCATCAGGTTGGACAGAAATGGAAATTTGAAGTAATTCCTTTTGATGGATCACAGGAAGGTCCAACTGTTGAGAGTGAAATAAGGACTATTCTATATTCATAATTTGTTTATTGTCGAATAATAATTATGGACAAAATATTTGTTGCGGTACTTCATCATAACAATATTGATAATATAAAAACTTTTTTAAAATGTTATTTTGACAATATTGATAAAAAAGACTCTGAACTATTTATTATAGATAATGGTTCAAATGAAGAAATTTATAATATTTTAAATTCATGGAATAATAATACTGATTTTTTTGAATTTAATTTAACAAGAAGCGAAGTAAATACTGGAGTTATAGGCGGAAGAAATTTACTATTTAATAAATTTATACAGTTAAAAGATAATTATTCTGGTATTTTATTCCTAGACGATGACCAGTTTGTAACTTCAAAAAATTTTCTAAATATGTATAAAAAAAAGATAAATAATGGATTTGATCTTGTTGGCTATGAGTCCTGGAAGATGAACAAAAATTTTCTACCTAAAACAAAAGTTGTTAAATACGGAGATAAATTTACTTATGTTGGTTGTGGTGGCATGTATATAAAAAAAGAAGTGGTAGAATCGGTTGGTATATTTGATGAGATATTTAACCCGTGTTATTTTGAGGATCCTGATTATAATTTTAGATGTATGCAAAAGGGTTTTAAAATAGACTGGATACCCAATCTTCCACTTATACATAAGGCTCATTCAACTTTAGGAAAAAGAAATGATAAAAGAATAAAATTTAGATCAAGCTGGGAGTTATTTAATAAAAAATGGGCAGGGAATGTACCTAGTGGTGTTCACTTAATATGAAAATATTTATAAGCGACAAGAAATTATCTGGTGGGCCATCTGTTTTTAAAGAACTTTTAAAAAGTTCTCTTAAAAAGAAAGGCTATCATTTAGTGTTAGATACTTCTGAAAAAGTAGATATTGAATTAGGTTTTATATCTTTTAAAAGTAAAAATTCAAAAAAGAGAATCTTGAGACTTGATGGAGTATATTATCAATCTCATCAGATTTCTATGAATTCGGAAATTAAAGAAAATATAAAAAAGGCAGATGCAATAATATATCAAAGCGAATTCTCAAAATCTATGGTAAAAAACATGGTATTAGATACTCATGTACCAGAATGTGTAATTTACAATGGCACGGATTTAAACAAGATAAAATCGGCTAGTCCATTAAAAAAATATTGTAAAACACAATTTGTTATGTGTGCTGATTGGAGAAATACAAAGAGACCCATGTCTGCTGTAAGAGGTTTTTGCAAGTGGATTAAAGACAATAAAATTAAAGATACAAAACTTGTAGTGATAGGAGATTTTGGTAAATATAAAAATGAAATTTCAAGCGATTATAAAAATAATATAATTTTGTTAGGCGATGTTAAAAATTCTTTAATATTTCCAGTTCTAAAGTCAAGTGACTTTATGATACATCTTTGTTTTATAGACTCTTGCCCTAATTCTGTTGTTGAAGGTATCTCTTGTGGTCTTCCTGTGCTTTGTACAAACCTTGGAGGTACAAGGGAAATAGTTGGCGACTATGGGCATGTTATAAATTATGATAGTTTCAATTTTTCTCCAACAGAAAAAATTATAGACAATATACCTCCTGATATAGTTTCTGATGGAATAAATGCTCTCTGTAGTAAAAATTATAATAATAAAAATACTAAAAACTTAGATATTAATATAGTTGTCGATAAATATATAAAATTTATGGAGTCTTTATGAAAAAATACTATGTTACACAGTCTTGCTCTAAATTTACTCCTATACTAAAAGTTTTTTATAAAAATATAAAATCACTAAATTTTTTTGATGGGATTATAGTTTACACTGATGACAAAAATTTTTGCCCTAATGACAATTTTATAAATGTTGTTCACGGAAAAGACAGAAGTTATTCTTCCAATTTAAAAAATGCAGTTGACGCTTGTGACCAGGATTGTTTTTTTTGCGGCTGTGAAGATTACATGTTCTTAAAAGAAGACTTTAACAGAAACAGCTATCTTGTTAATTCAATTTTTAATTTTTTTAGTTCTTATAAAAATTTAGGAATATTAAGATTAAACAAAGCTGTTTGTATAGGTGATAAATCTAAATTTATAGATAAATCTCTTGGAATTTATGAAGTTCCAAAAAAATATCAGTATTGTGTTAATCTTCAGCCGTGCATGTGGAAAAAAGAATTTTTTTATGATTTATTTAAAGACAAGCTTGACGCTTGGGAGTTTGAATTGAAATTTTCTTCTCGAGCTAGAGAGCATGATATGGCTTGTGCATGCACAGAAAAAGACTTAATGGTATTGATAAATGGCAATAAGCAGGGAAACTCTTATAGAGACAAATTTGTAGATCTTGCTGATTCATTTGGTTCTGAAATAGATTTTTCAAATTCACTCGTATATGTGAAGAAGAATGGTATCAAAAAAACTGTTTCTTATAAAGAATACATTAAAAACAACAAGTTTGAAAAATGAAATTAGGTAATTTTTTTAGAGTTGGTATTACTGGAATGGATTTTCAGGGAAAATTTCATGATTTTGACATTGGTATTGTTAGAAAATATTTGTCAATAAGTGATCAGGAAAAAAAACTTCCAAATAATAGTTTTTACATAGTGTCTACTTCGCATTTGTATAGTAGTCAGGTTCTAATTTCAAAAAAAATAAAGTTTGCTTGCCATCCATTTGGCGAAAAATGCAACCATTTATTCCAGGGTATTAAGTGCTATGATTTGTGTGAGTCTGACATGGTTGATCCCTCTTGGTGTTATAATAAAAGCCTAGAAAAAATATTTGACGTTATGTGTATAACAAATGATTCTATGCATGGAATAAGCTGTAAAGGTTTCCATTACATACCCTGCCTATTTGAAGCCTGCAAAAAAGCTAATCTTTCTTTGTGTGTTGTTAATTATACGGGCAAGAAATACAGATCAAATGATTCTGAACTTCTATCAATAAGAAAATTTATTAAAAAAAATTCTTTGAATATGCAACAGAGTAAGCCAAAAATTTCACAAAAACAAGTTAATAAAATAATGCAGGGTGCAAGAATTTTATGTGTTCCAAATTACTTGGACGCTAGCCCCAAAATAATAACAGAATCAATTATAAGAGGAGTGCCTGTTGCTCTTGGAAATTGTATAGTTGGTGGCACTAAATATATAGATGGAGAAAATGGTAAAATTTTTGAATGTGCAAAATCTTATAAAGAGTTTTGTTCAAATAAAGATTATTATGTTGATAGTCTTAAAAATTGTCTTATATCTTTAACATCAAAAAAATCAGATAGAAAAATTATGGTAAAAAACTATATGTCAAAATGGGGTCTTGCATGTACGAGTCGCAGACTTGCAGATATTTTAAAAGAACATAATATGATACCTGGCAACATATCTTACGTTTTTTATCCTGAATTCAAAAAACAAATGGAGAATCTTTATGAAATTTTTCATAAATGAAAATTTTGAGGATAAAACAAGCGGCAAAATAAAATTTCTTGGATTGCTGTCTAGGTATCTTCAGGAAATGGGTTTAAAAATGGATAAAAATAACCCAGATGTTTTACTTCATATTGGCAGAGATTATAAAAATTATATTAAAAAAAGTAAATTAATATGTAGGCTAGATGGTCTTGCAATAAATACAGATCAGGACTACAGCTCATCCAATAATAAAATATATAAAGCTGTAAAAAATAGCAACGCGATTATTTATCAAAATGTATTTTGTAAAGAGTCTTATGAGTCTTTTTTTCCAAAACTTAAAAAACAAAAAAACAAATGTATATTAAACGGAAACGTTGTTAAATATCATGGTAATAAAGAATTTTCTTTTTTAGCAAATGTAAAGTGGAGGCCTCACAAGAGAGTAAAAGAAACTGCTATGTGTTTTGCTAGGGCCTGTGACATGGGACTTAATAGTAAGCTTTATATAACCGGTGAGGTTTCTAAGGAAGATAGGATCGCGCATAGCTCTATAGTTTATGCTGGATGGGTTCAGGACGCCGTATTAGAACAGCTGCTTGCTAAATGCTCTTTTGGATTGCATCTTGCTTGGCTTGACTGGTGTCCCAATACTGTAGTTGAATATTTATGCAACGGAATGTCTGTTTTGTATTCTTCTAGTGGTGGTACAAAGCATGTCGTTCAAGATAGTGGCATTTCTTTTATTGATAAAGAGTGGGATTTCAAGCCACACAAACTTTACATTCCACCTAAAATAGACGTAGATCATGTCGCTAATAAAATTATAGATTTAACAAAAATTAAAAACGTCAATTCTGGTCATGTTGATATTTGCAGCATTGCAAATCAATATAGTTTATTTTTTAATGAGGTATGTAATGAAAAATGAAATAGGTGTAAGTATAATAACTCCGCTGTATAACTATGCAAAATATATAGGTGAAAATATAAAATCAGTTAAAAAATCTGGTGATTATAGTGGTATAAATTATGAACATATAGTTGTAGATGATTGTTCAAGTGATAATCCTGGTCCTCATATTGAGAAGGGGTTTCACTCTAAACTAATATATATAAAAAGAGATAAAAACGGCGGTATGTCTGCTTCTAGAAATACAGGTCTTTTAAAATCTTCTTTTTGTTATGTTTGTTTTTTAGACTCAGATGACATGCTAACTAAAAGTAGTGTGATTGACAGATTCAATAAGCTTGAAAAGGGATATGATTTTGTGCATGGTCCTGTTCTTTCTTGTTGCGAAAGAAAAAGGTCTATAAATAAAGAGTGGAGTAAATGGCCTTCAAAATCTAAAACAGAGGAAGCATATAGATTTATACATGCCCAAGGAGTGTGCTGCAAAAAAGAATTATTCACAAAATATGGAATGTTTGATGAAAATTTAGTATGGAAGGCTGATAGGGAAATGTGGTCTAGGCTTATTAATAGAGGAGTTAATATAGGTACTGTTTCCGAACCAGTTGCTCTTTATAGGAGTCATGACAAGCAGTGGAGCAAGCATCCTGAAAAATTAAAAAACAATGAAAGACTTACTTTGGAATTAAAGAAATTAATAGAAGTCAGGAGATCAAACTTAAATAATTTGAAATTTTTAAATGAATAAAATTATAAAAAACATCATATTTGATTTAGACGGAGTTTTAGTAGATGCTTGTGACTGGCACTATGAATCTTTAAACAGGGCTTTGACTAAAAATGGATTTGAAGAAATAAATATTTCCGATCATAAGAAGACTTTCAATGGCCTACCTACTAAAGTTAAATTAAAAATGCTTAATTTAAATGAAGAGCAAATTGAGATGGTATCAAAAGACAAACAGTATATAACTCTAAATGTTATACACGAAATGTGCTTGAGAGATAAGTCAAAAATAGATTTTATGTTTTATTTAAAAAATCATGGAGTCAAAATAGGTTGTGTTACAAATAGCATAAAAAAAACTACAATAGCAATGCTATCTAATTGTGGAATAATAGACTTCATAGACAAAATTATTACAAATGAAGATGTTGTTGTGCCTAAACCAGATCCAGAGGGCTATATTAAATGTATGAAAAGTTTTTCTGCATCTCCACAAGATACCGTGATTGTGGAAGATAGTGAAAAAGGTGTTATGGCTGCATCAAAAACAAATTCATATATTTGGGTTGTAAAAAATGCAAAAAGTGTTACGATTGAAGATTTTAACATGTTTTGTTCTTTTAATTCTTTAGGTATATTTGAAAAATGATAAACATAGTTATTCCTGCTGCTGGAAGAGGAAGTAGATTTTCTTCATTAACAAGCACACCCAAGCCATTTATAGACATAAAGGGCAGAATTATGATTGATCATGCCATATCCAGTCTTGTTTCTAATTATGTTGATACATTTCAAGTCCATGTGTGTTTTCATAAAGATCATATTAAATATGAAAATTTTCTTAGTGAATTAAAAAATAGATATGATTTACACTTAACGTACATAGATTATGTGACGTCTGGTCAGGCAGAGACTGTAAATATACTAGTAAAAAAAATAAGTAATAATTATCCAATATTAATTGCTAATTGTGATCAGATAATAGAATGGGATATTAATGATTTTATTTCTTATTGTTTTTTAAATAATCTAGATGGGTGCATTCCTGTTTTTAGTTCAGACTCAGATAAATGGTCTTATGCGCAAACTGATGATAACGGATTTGTTTTAAAAACTGTCGAAAAAAAAGTTATATCTAATAATGCAACTGTTGGTATTTATTATTGGAAAAATAAAGAAATATGCATTAAGTCAATAGAAGACATGAAGAGTAGTAATGACATGACTAATAATGAGTATTATGTTTGTCCAGCTTATAATTATTTAATAAAAAATGGTGGAAAAGTTATGATATGGAATGACATAATAATGCATGGAGTTGGGACTCCGAATGACCTCAAAAGTTATATTGAATTACAAGGATAGCAATTAATGTTTTTTGTTACAACATTTAGTGAAAGAGGATACAGGGAGTATGGAGAAAATATGCTTAATTCGTATGTTAAAAACTGCGACATTCCTATTTATGTATATTATGAAAATTTTAAACCAAACATAGTTAGTCAAAATATTAGATATGTAGACATATTTGAAGTCAATCCCGATCTTATTTCTTTTATAAAAAGGAACAAAGAAAGACCTGTTTCAAATTTTAAATTTGACGGAGTTAGATTTAGTTATAAAGTTTTTGCGATAACAAATGCTGGCGTGAATCATTCATCTGAATGGATGTTTTGGATAGACGCTGATACTGTATTTAAAGAAAAAGTTAATCCCAAACAGATGATAAAAAAAATGCAAGATTGTGCATCTCTAAAAGATTCTAAATGTATTGATAATTATGATTTGGCATGTTTTTCAAGAAGAAAGACACCAAAAAGGCCTCCAGAAAAGTGCTGGACAGAATGCGGATTAGTGGGATACAATCTGAGAAATCATAACACTTTAAACTTTCTTAAATTATTTAGAAATTTTTATATTAAGGATAAAATATATCAAGAAAAACAGCAGCATGATTCATGGATATTTGATGTTGTAAGAAAAAATTTGTCGCTTACAAATAAATTAATTGTTTTGAATTTAAACCCACAAAATTATTCTCACCCAATAGTACAGAGTCCAATGGGTTCTTTATTTGACCATCTTAAGGGCAAGTTAAGAAAAAGAAGAGGCTCTAGTCCTGAAAAAAGAAAAAATATTACCTAATGAGACATTTTAATATAAAAAATTTTGATAGAGGATGGATAATAGGCAATTTTGATAATTCGGTGTTAAAAACAGAAGATTTTGAACTTGGTATTAAAAATTACAAATCTGGAGAATTTAATCCCAATCATTTACATAAACTCTCAAAAGAAATAAATTTTATTGTAAGCGGTGTTGTAAAATTTAATAAAGAATATTTTAGTGCCGGTGATGTGGTAGTTGTCGAAGAAAATGAATGTAGCTTTTTTGAATGTATTGAAGATTGTTGTATTGTAGTAGCAAGAAATAAATCTATAAGCACAGATAAGTATGAATGCTAATTTTGACATAATAAGCCATAGAGGATATATAGAAGGTTGCAATCAAGAATTTGAAAACAATCCAGATCATTTGGAACATTGTTTTGAAAGATATCCTTGGATGTTTTTTGAAATAGATGTATGGAAAATAGGAAATAATTTTTATCTTGGTCATGATGAGCCTATCTATAAGGTCTATCTTGATTTTTTATATAATAAAAAGTTTTATATTCATGCCAAAAATCTGAATGCCTTTGAGTTTTTATATCAAAATAAAAATGCCAATCTTTTTAGGGACATGTTTTATCATGATAAAGATGATGTTACTGTGACTTTATCTGGTAAAATATGGTGCAACAAGAAAATATGGGTTAAAAATTCAATACTTAATCAGGTTTCAGAGGAAACAATAAATTTATATGATTTAAATTATATTGGTATTTGTACTGACTTTCCATTAAAAGTTAAAAAATATATGGACCATCAATATGGGTGATAGGGGAGTTATTATTTTTACAAATCATGTTGCTCCATGGCATATTGGAGGCAGTGAAATTGTTGTAGATAAAATAGCTGAAAATTTAGCCAATTATGTTCCGGTTGTTGTATGTGGTAGTGATGTCCCTGGTTACAAAAAATATAAAAATTATTTTCAGCACCGCGTTACAGACACTAATGATTTGAATTCTGTCTTGTCAAAATACAAAAACTATGAAATATTTATTTACAGTGATGGATATTTTTTTACAAAATTTATTTTAGATTATTGCAAGTTAAGAAATAAAAAAGTCCATTTGGCTCCAGTCGGATTCAATATAACTAGGGAAAAGGAAGAACTTAAAAAGAGAATTTTATCATACAGCAATATAAAATATATATATCATGATGTTAATTATGTGGATTTTATATGGGGTAATGAAAATTTATCTACCATGCCAAAATATTCTTATTCAATAATACCAAATGGATTTGATGATTTTGAATTTAGTGGTACAGAAAAAAGACAATTTGACAAAAAGTCAATTATTACTATTGCTAATACTTTCCCATTTAAGGGTCATGATTTGTGCATTGATGTTCTTGATGGTCTAATACAGGAATTTGACTTTGAATATCATATTTTTTGCACAACACCATCTTGGATTGTTGCTAAAAATAAAATGAAATGGCTTATTTCGGAGTGCAACAAAAGATCAAAGTGGATGAGCGTTCACGTTGATTCTAAAAGAGAAAAAATGATTAGCTACTTAAAGGGTTCATCACTTATGCTTTTTCTTTCTCAAAAAGAAGTAAGCCCACTTGTTTTAATAGAATCTTGTGCTGCTGGTGTTCCATGGATAGCTTTTAATGTTGGGAACTCAAGGTCAATACCATCTGGTGTTATTTTTGATGCAGAAGAAGATTTTAAGGGCAATAAGATAATGACCGAAAATTTGAAATTAAAAATCTCAAACTGCATAAAGAATGAAATATTTGATGGTAATTTAATTGTCGATAAAGCTATTTCAAATAATTTTTTATCCGAAAGATCGTGGTCATCTATATCTAAAATGTATTATGATTTTATACTAAAATAATATGAAAGTTTCAGTTTGCATAGCAGTTAAAAATTGTAGTAATTTTATAAAAGATTCACTATTTAGTATTTTGAATCAAGATTTTAAAGAAGATTGGGAAATATTACTTGGAGATGATCTGTCTAGCGATGGCACTATAGATGTTGTTATAGGTGCACTTAAATATATTGGTGGGAAAATTCCTGTTAGGTTATATAAATCTGATAAAAATATTGGATGTGGTCTTAGAAGGAATTGTCTTGTTAATTTTTCTTTTGGTGATTATGTTGCTATAGCTGACGGAGATGACATATATCCTCCCAAAAGAATAAGTGAGCAGTACTCAATAGCTTCTTCTGATAGTGGAATATTTGCATTATCGGGATCCTGTAATGTTATTGATGAATTTGGAAAAAGTATTTCACATATACACAAAGACAACATGACAGATCGTGAAATATTATATGCTCTTTCAAATACCTATGAAAACCCAATATGTGATCCATGTTCATTTTTTGACAAAAAAATATTTTTTGAAATGGGAGGGTATTCTTGTTTAGATCAAAATAAGCTTATACCTGATCTTGATTTGTGGATGAGATTTTTTGAATTTTCAAGATACGGCATTATAAGCAACAAGACAATTTTGGTTTTTGAAAATACTTGGGTTGATTACAGAAAAAACCCAAATGGTAATACCGTAAAATTTAGTCGAGAAATGATGCGTGCACATGGTTTAAGACGAAAGATATTTAACCACAGGCTTTTAAACGAAGCAAGTGTTGAATTTAAAAAAGATTTTTCAACCCCTGGAAGGATGGAACTGATATATGAGCAAGGTTACTAGTTCTCAAAATTGGTCGGACGAAGATTTAGAGTATTTGTATAAGGCTAGAAGTGAAAGCATTCCATATGACGTTATAGGCAGAGAGTTAAACAGGACAGCCGAAGCCTGTAAAAGCAAGTGGTTAAAAACAGAGTGGGATAAAATGTCATTTTTTAGATCTAGCGACACCAGGGTTAAAAAATCAAAAATTGTAGCCTTTGAAGAAAAAATGAATAAGACGGTTGAGAATAAGCTAGAGATGTTTAGACTTCGTGCCGATGTGCTGGGAGATAGAATAGAGAGTGCAATCAAAAAGGCTCCTAAAATAAAATTAACTCAATGGTCTCCTAAAAATAAAAAATATAAAATTGATTCTGAGGACATAGGTTTGGTTATGAGTGACCTACATATAGGCCACTCTCACAGTTTAGAAGAAACGGGCGGATTAAGTGAATACAATCTTGACATATTTATAAATAGGTTGAGAAATTTGGAGAATAGTGTTGCTGATATATATGAGCTCCACACTAGTCTTTATAAAATACCGAAGCTTCATATATTTTGCCTTGGCGACATAGTTGACGGAATGAACAACGCAGGAAGTTGGAGTCCTGTATATATAAACACGCCAATTTATGATCAGATAATGATAGGTTTTGAAAATCTTTGTCATTCAATATGCTATTGGCTTACTATATTTGAAGAAATTCATTTTTATGGGGTTAGGGGAAATCATGGTAGGATAGCTCCATCTGGAGCTGAAAAGGACTACGCCAACTGGGATAACCTTTGCTATGACATGTTGAAACTTAAATTTGCTGACAACCCTCGTATAAAATTTAATGTACCTAAAACATGGTGGATAATGGGTGAAATAAAAACACATAAGTTCCTTCTTGTCCACGGAGATGATGTTAGAAATTCTGGTCACGCTATTAAGGGTCTTGAAAATTTTGTCCAATCAATGAGCGGAATTATAAATGATAAACCAGATTACACTATATGTGGACATTTTCACCAATCTTCTGAATTAAGCACTAATTTTGGAAAAATGATTATTAATGGAAGTTTTGTTGGGGGTGACGTTTATTCCATAAAAAACCTGCATAAATGCTCTAAAGCAGAGCAAAAAATATTCGGCATAAATGAATCCAGAGGTATAACGTGGAGGTATGATATAGATTTAGATCGTAAAAGATCTAAGAGATAAACTATGCTTAGACTACCTGAATGGGCTCAAAAATTTATAGAAAACAAAGAATGTCCTTATTGTGGTCATTTTTTAAAAAGTTGTAAAATTTTACACATGGGTATTAAGCTCAGATCAGAAGAAAAGCCATCTGATGGTTGCTGTTTGTGTTTTGACGCAAGGTGTAAAAAATGTGAAAATATTGCTTCTACCACAATAGTTACAGATATAAATTTTAGTTCTTTGCAAATAGCTAATGAGATATATAAGGCTTTAGAGGATCTTAGTGTAGTTAAGTCTACAGGAAAAAAAAGCAATAGAAATGTTTCTAGGGAAATATATAAGAAAAAATATAAAATTCCAGAAAGCGAAAGCGGTGAACTTAAAAAATTTTTAAAACATAACGATGACTATGAAACTTTTTTAAAGTTTATAGGTGTTAGTGATTTTGAAATAAAAAAAAGTAGCTACGATGGCTGATATGTGCATTTCTGAAAATTTCCCTTTTGTTTTTTCTCTATTAAAATGTTTTTACAATAGTGAAAATATATCATTAGAAAATTATAAATTAAAATTTTTAGATAATGCTATTGGTACCATTTCAGATAACTGTATCATTTTGCCAAATTCAGATGTGGAAAGTAACAGTATAAGATTGGTTGATATAATGCTTTCAGAAGCATCTGCAAAAAAAATAAATTTAGATAAAACTCAACTTAATAATTTTTATGCATTTGCTATTGGTATTATAAAGTACACCTACGCGAATTCTTATCTTAAGTCATTTAGCGAAGATGAAATATCTTCTTCAGTAAAAAGAGAAACTTTTTATTTGCCTTCTAGTTTATTTTTTGATATTGCTTGTCCTGTTTTTGAAATTTCTCATTCTAATAAATTAGATTTGAATTTTGGAAAAAAAGTGCCTTATGAGGTTTGTATTAAAAATAAATGTGCTTATTTGAGCATGATGAACATGCACAATCCAATAGGTGACTTTATTATACTTGAATCCATGATGCTTGCTAATCATTGTGACCCTAAACATGCTTTTAATAAATTGATATCAAATGCCAAAATAAATAATATATTTTTTTCTTCAATAAAAGATTTTTATCAAGATGATTTTAGTTTTTCTTTATTTGTTTTTATTTGCTGTATGAAATATGAAATATCGTACAATTTTGATTACTCTGTTTTATATTTAGAAAGTGGTATTAAGACTGCAAAAAAATTCCAAGATCCACCTTTTTGGATATTCGGATTAATAGAGAAAATGCTGGAGTCAGAAAGAGGTCCAGATTTTACTGTTAAAATGGTATGGGATCCATATGTTGCACAAACATATAAGATGATAGAGGATGCAAGACGAGAAAAGAAAATTTCCGGTACAACTTTGGAGTTTATGTTACGTGTTTTAAATTCTAATGAAGATGGTAAAAAAGATCTTATTGAAAAAGTTCTTGAGGATAATAGATATGAAAAGTGAAAATAAAGAAAATCTAAAAAAACTTTTATACAAGACCGACTCGTGTCTTAATATGATGCAAAACGGAAAATTTATAGTAGCTTTTGAAAAGCTTCAAGGTATAAGACAAATTATACTAAATATGATAGTAGAAGACGGATTTGAAAACAAGGTAAATAAAGATGTACAAAATATCGAGTAAAATCAAGGAGTCTGATTATGGAGTTGATTTTGGAGAGTCTGGATTAGGTTATACTCATCAAAACGGGGGACTTTTATCGATATTCCGTAAAACTAAAAAGAAAAATAAATATAAAAAAAAGAAGATATATCAACTGGGACGATACATTACTGATGCAGGAAAAGATTAAAGTCTCTTTGTCTGTCTACAATACTCATATAAGAATTGATCCGCCAATAAGAGGTCCTTTGTATCAGTCCTTTAAAAAAGCGCTTGGGTACAAGCCAGCTAATTCTGTATGGATGAGTAGTAGTAATCCAAATTGGGATGGTTGGATAACTCTTGTTTGTTTTGATAAAAAAAGATGCAAATGTAGTCTTAAAAAAGATGGCATGCATTTCCCTGCTGGTTTATTTTCTCAAGCTAAATCTTTTTTTAAAGAAAATGGTATAGAGTATACCGCAATAGATTTAAGATCTAGCATAAATACTTTTGAAATAAATTTTAATAATAAGTATTCATTAAGGGACTATCAGGACAGGATAGTTAATGATAGTTTTGCAAAAACAAGAGGAATAGTAAAAGCTGCAACTGGAGCAGGAAAAACCATAATGGCGGCTGGCATATTTTCAAAAATCAAAGCTAATCCTAGTATATTTTTTGTTACAAGTAAAGACCTTATGAATCAGTCTTATGAGGAGTTTTGCAAATTTTTAGAGCCTTCAAAAATAGGTATAATAGGTGGTGGAAAATTTAAACCAGCAGAAATCAATGTTGTCACTGTTCAAACCGCCGTTAGAAGTCTTGGTCTTGATTGGACCGGAAGTTCTGAAGAAGATGGTGATTTTGATGACACATATGATGTTTCTTCTGAAAACAAGAAGTATATGTCTGAAATTATTAAAAACGCTGGTTGTATAGTTTGCGATGAAGTTCAGCATTGGGCTGCAAATACTTGCCAGATAATATCTGATTATTGCGTATCGGCCAAGTATAGATACGGCATATCGGCAACTCCGTGGAGAGACATGGATGATGACATCTTAATAGATTCTTGTTTTGGTAAAAAAATATGTGACATAGATGCAAGTTTTTTGATAGACAGGGGTGTTTTGGTCAAGCCACACATAAATATGATAAAGATTAGTTCAAAAATGGGTGGTACTTATGCTGATGTATACAAAACAGGTATAGTAGAAAATGATTTAAGAAATGAGATAATTAAAAATTGTGCCGAATATCTTTCCTCATGTGGCAGAAAGGTTCTAATACTTGTTAGGCAGATAAAGCATGGTGAGTTTTTAGAATATTCAATACCTGGGAGTGTTTTTATTCACGGTTCTTGTTCCTCAAAAGATAGAGAAGAGCATATAAAAAAAATGAGATCTTCTAGTTATAGTTCAATTACCATAGCCTCCAGTATATTTGATGAGGGTATTGATGTAAAGCCTCTAGATGCTCTTATATTGGCAGGGGGAGGCAAATCCCAGACGAGAGCTCTTCAGAGAATAGGTCGCGTCATAAGGCCTTTTGACGGCAAGAAAGACGCAGTGGTTGTGGATTTTTTTGATGACATGAAATACATGAGAAACCACAGTAAAAAAAGAATTAAGATGTATGGTACGGAAAAAAGATTTAATATAAAAAATCTTGAAATAGAACAAATTGTGAAAAATCCATCCGTATTATATCAGGCTTGATAATGAAAAAAGAAAAATTAAAAAAAGAAACTACGGAAGTAGGCACTGTTGAGTGGTCAGCTTTTTCCGTAAAAAAGAAGGATGAAGACGTATTGTCTTGGTCTCTTCAGGACTTTATATCATATATAAAGCAAATATATTATTCAAAATATTGTACTCCACTTGCATATTCTCCAGCATTTACAAATATGGAGATGTCTAAATTAAGAGACATATTATCTCCTCATTCTAAAAAAAATAATGAGAATATTAATATGTTCATTAAAAACTATGTAGATTGGTATTTTGACAACAAGATATATCAGGATCATGTTAAGTATAAGACATGGTCTTTTAAAAATTTAAATAAACAATCGACAATATCTTTATTTTTAATTAATTCCGGATTAACTAGTTCTCCTCAGCCCATTACGGTAAAAGAAAAAATTAAAAGAAAAAGCACTAGCTCTCTTGTTCTTAAGAAGTATATGAGCGGTGATGAAAAAGTTTTTATTAAAGATTACGGAATAATAGTCCCGTTTGCTTATCTTTTTGCTGCTTGTAATATGGATTGGCCAAGTGCACTGTCTTATATTAAGAGAGGTATCAGGAAATGTATAGATTCATCTATAAGCTTGGAGTTTATAGTTGATGTAACAAACCAGTATGGTCCCTATGACAAATTAAAAAAATTGGACATGTCTGGTCTTATTTCTGAGTTGTCATCAGAATTTAAATTCCCTTTTGCGAAAGTGAGGCTTTACGGTAATGTCAGAGAAGATATGGAAAATAAATAATCAAATTAGAAATAGATTCGTTTTTGTAATAGACGATGATGGTAGAAAAATTGGCTCTATGATAATAGATAGTGCTATCGATTATGCACGCAATAAGGGTATGGACCTAGTTCAGGTAAGCGAAGATTCTTCTTCGGAAGTTGTGTGCAGGGTCGCAGATTACGGAAAGATGAAATACCAATCTCAAAAAAACAAAAAGAGTGGCAATACCTCTTCTTTTAAGAAAAAAGAGATGTTTATTTCTATGACGATATCTGATCATGATTTAGAGACAAAGCTCAATAAGGTTCGTGAATTTATGAGCAAAAAATATGAAATAACTTTTGGAATAAAATTCAGAAGTTTTAAGGAAAGAAACAGTACTGAACAGGCTAGGCAAAAAATAATCAAGAGCCTTGATTCTCTTGGTGTTTCTCAGGATGGCCTTAAGTACAACGTTACACACGAGAGGATATCGGTTGTTTTCAGATGAGTAACAAGCTTGAAAATCTATTTAATTACTTTGTGAATAAGAATAAGGCTTCCTGTAAGAGATATATTAAGGAGAGTAACTCCTGTTGTGCTTCAAGGTGTGTTTGTTCTGCTCTTGCAGAAGTTTTCTCTTACATGGAGTATTGTCTTCCGCACAATACAAGCAAGCTTGAACTTTGTGATTTTACCGGGATATGCAATGGTGAAGAAATAATAGAAAAAGCAAGTGTAGATTTAGTGCTAAACAAGATATGTAAATACTGTTTTGATAAAGACAAAATAGACTTAAGTCAATCAAGAAATTATTTTAACTCTATATCTGTTATGGATAAAAGATATTCCATGGGTACAAATGTTATTATCCACGGAAGCGAGAAAACCTCTAGCGATGGTATGAAAAAGAAAAGCGGCAAAACTCTTGTTGCCTCTCTTATAATGAAGGAGGCAATATGGAGAAGGCTGTTTAAGACAAACAAAGCTTTTACTTATTATTATTCTCCAATATCAAAAATAATAGATGATAGATTGTCAAAAAGAGAATCTGACATGTTGGTTACTCCAGTAAATTGCGATTGGCTTGTTGTTGATGATATATATGACAAGAATAGGCAAATTCAGCCATCTATAATAGAAGATGTTTTTGTTTATAGGCAAATGAAAAGTCTACCAACAATATTTGTTATTAAGTTTGATGCTTCAAGTCGAAATAGCTTGGAAGAGGTTTTGGGAGAAAGTTTGTCCAGATGTTTCTATGGAGATCCCAATTCTTTTATTATAGATATATCTTAATATGAATTCTTCATATAAACTACTGCACATTCTTCTTAACGATCTTTCTAAGGTTGAGAAGCTTAGTCATGACACAAGAGTGAATGAATTTTTTTTGGCAGATTATGAGTCTAATATATATAGGGCCATGATCTGGTGTTTCAATAAGAATAAATTACTTACGGAAGAACAGCTTGAATATTTTTTAAGAGAAGTTAGAGCTTCTTCTCCTGTATACATTTCTGAATGTGTTTCTATACTTAGAGAGATATCTTTTTTACAAAACATAAAGATTGATGATTTTGATGTTATTTTTGCAGATTTAGAAAAAGAATTTATTACTAGATCAATTAAAAAAGGTCTTAAGGAATTAAAAGAAAAAGTTGAGCCTGATTTTAAGCAAAATGTTTTAGAATTCTGCAAAAAACTAGAAGATGTTGCATCTTCTTCAAATAAAGAATCAAATTTTGAGTTTTTTGATTCAGCGGAAAGTTATTTAAATATAGTTGATAAGCTAGAAAAGCAGAGTAAAGAGCCAGATAATAGAATAGCTTGTGGCATTAAGGAGATCGATGACTGTATGGTTGTCGGATTTAGGCCAGGTACTCTTACTTTAACTGTTGCTGATGTTGGTGGCGGTAAAACCACCATGATGCTCAATATGGCTTTTAATTTATTTAAAAGAAATCACAACGTTCTTTTTATTCCTCTGGAAATGCCTTTCGAGGAAATATTTAAAAAATTTATTTCCAGAGAGTGTCTTGTTGAGTTTGAAAAGCTGGCTCGTCCTCAACTATTAGTAGATTCGGACTGGGCAATGATAAGGCAGCACGCAGAAGCTTTAAATAATGCAAAATCTAAATTTATGTGGGCTGATGTTAAAAGTAGACCCACCGTATCTGAAATAAAAAGACAGATAGAGAGAAGGCTTTCTTATTTTAAGCCTGATATTATAGTTATTGATTATATAGCAAATATAAAACCGGAATCTAATTCAGATAATTGGCTTGCCATTGGAGATATACTAAAAGAGTTGAGAGCATTTGGCAAAAAACATAATTTTGCCATACTAAGTGCTGCTCAGTTAAGTAGAGATGGAATTAAAAAAATGAAGGGAGACAAGGATTCAAACAAGGCTCCTGGATCAGAGGACCTAAGAGGATCTCATGAATATAGTGCAGACGCTGACAATATATTTGCTCAAGTTCCATCTCAAGAGGACCCAAATAGAAAAATATTACTTTATTGTATAAAAGCTAGATACGGAAAGAAAACTTTTGGTGATAAAAATTATGCCATTATGGATTTTTATCCAGAATTTTCTAAAATAGAATCTAGTAATAACTATTCTTTTGATTCCGATAGCGATGATTTAAAGGCTCAGATAGATGAGATGTTTAAATCAAAAGTTAATCAAAGTGAAGAATCTTCAGATTCTAAGTCTTCGGAAGATTTTGATTGGTTCTCTTTATGAGTAAAAATTCTTCCCAGCAAGCTGACGTGTTCTTTACTGTAAAGAAACTGTTATCTATAGACGAGTTTTTACAACAAAGGGGTTGTTCTCCATCCAGAAGATATGGAGACAAATCTGTATATTGCTGCCCAATACACAAAGATAAAACTCCTAGCTTTTATGTTTATAAAAAAAGCGATGGTGATGATTTTTATTGCTTTGGTTGTAAAAAAGGTGGTAGCGCAGTACACCTAAAAAGCTATCTTGATAATGAAAAATTCGGTAAAAGTTTATTATATTTTTGCGATAAGCTTAAAATTAAAACAAACTCAAAAATTAATATTGAAGACATATTAGATGATGAGCTATTTTCATTTAAAAAAGAAAGCTTTGATATAGACAAAAAATATGAATTATGTCTTTTTAGATATTCTTCTTCCCTTAATATGGGTAACATATCAATATCTGATTTTCTAAACACTATTTCTGTTTTGCAGAAAATCTATGAAGAAAGAGACGAAATAAGAATAGGTAAAATGTTAAATGGAAGAATTTGAAAAAACAATATCCGTTATTTTTGGTCATCCCTTTACAAAAGAATGCGATTGTGATGAGGTATGTATTTCAAATAAAATGTTAAATGAAAAATTTACTAAAAGCTGGATGATTGAAGATGATCTATCCGTCAGTCACCAATTTGGCTCTTCGGTATTCACTGTTCATTTTTATCCTTCCAGGGAAGTAATAATATATTCTTTTCATAAAAACAGACCAAATGGATCTGATATGATGGACCTTAGGGCTCTGGTCATATTTTTAATGAATAAAGGATGGAATCGACCATCTCCAATATCAAGTGAGATAGATTATGCTATGGACTTTTGGAGAGAGGCATGGGAAACTGGTTTAGTAGATAGTGATTATCTTCAAAAGAAATTTGGAAAAAGAAAATTATTTTAAGGAAAAAATATGCCAATAATATCAAAAAAACAAGAAATAAAAATGTCTTTTACTTCAATAATTCTTGATGGCGATGATGAATCAGAAATAGATTTTGATCTTTATGATAAAAATGGTAAACTTTATATAAAAGCATTTAAGAACAAAAAAACTATTTTTGATTGGCCCTTTGAGTCATTTCAGGAAATAGCAGATTTTATATTTGGAAAAATGAGTCTAATTTTTCCATCAAAAAACAGAGTAAATAAAAATATAGATTTCCCGCAAAAAGATAATTTATTTGATGCTTCTCAGTCTCCTACTCCTAGTGTAATTCAGAATTCTGTTCCTGATAATTCTACTGCTAGTTTTGCTGGTGACGTATCTGATTTTGAAAATTATCTAAAGAACAAGAAGCCTTCTTTTTATGGAAACTCCTCATCACTTATATCCAATCCGGCATTTAGGGCAGCCATGAACTCTGATGAAAAAAATAATACAGTTGAAAAAGAAAGAATAAGTAGAATAGTAAATGGCATGGATGCTATAGAAATAGATTTAAATGACGACATTCAGGATGAAGCAGTTATAGAACAACAAAATGGAATATAAATGTAATGTAAAACAGTTGACAAAGATATCAAGTGATGAGGGCTCTGGCAATTCTTTATCTCTTTGTTCTTCTTGTAAAAATTTAGATTGTAGGAACCCAATAGAATTTGTTAGTATTTCTGTGTTCGGAATAAATATGAAGGGTAGATTTTTTAAATCAAACAGTAATTTTTATTCTGTAACTTCTTGTGAAGGTTATCAGAAAGAGATCAAAAAAGAGGAAGAAGATGAATAATTCTTGTTTTTGCCATATACATAATCACACTGAATTTAGTTCTTTTGATGGATTAAATAAGGTTTCCGAGTTTCCTATGCTTGCAAGAGAAATGGGTTTTAGGGCTCTTGGTATAACGGATCACGGAAATATTGCTGGTACTTTAAAGTTTTTTAAAGAGTGTACAAAAACACATGATTCTGATGGCAATATTCTTCCTTACGATCCAATAACTCCCATACTTGGATGTGAATTTTACTTATGCAAAAATCGTCATGCTAGAAGTAAGGCAGAACAGCCTGACGGCAGAAAGGGCAATAGACATATACTCCTTCTGGCAAAAAATTTTGCTGGCTATAGAAACCTGTGTGCTCTTAGTGAGATTAGTTGGACTGAGGGTTTTTACGGTGATCCTAGAATAGATTTTGATCTTATTGAGAAGTACCGCGATGGCCTGATGTGTTCTTCTGCCTGTCTTAGTAGTGTTATAAATTCAAATTTACTTCATGGAAGATACGATATTGCAAAAAAGGTTGCTACTAGATTAAAAGATATATTTGGTGAAGATTTTTATCTTGAAGTCATGTTTCATGGAATAGACGCAGAAAGATATATTATTCCAGATATATTTAAGCTTGGTTCTGATCTAGGTATAAAATGTATAGGGACAAACGATTGTCACTATGCAAAAAAAGAAGATGGTAAAAGTCAAGAAATACTTATGTGTATGAGCACAAGCAGGTGCATCAAGGACACTAATAGATTAAAATTCCCATATCATGAATTCTATTTAAAAAACGCGGATGAAATGTACTCTGTTTTTAAAGGCTATGAGCATGCTCTTCATAACACAAACGAAATTTACCAAAAGGTAAATATAGAAGATTTAAAAATTAATTTTGGAGGAATGCGACTTCCAAAGTTTCCATTGCCAGATGGCTTTTCTGATCCGTATGAATACTTAAAGTTTCTTGCTTTTGAGGGTTTGAATAGGTGTAATTTGCAAAATTCTGAAAAGCATGTCGCTAGGTTAAACATGGAGCTTAACGACGTAAAAATTGCAAAAGATAGTAATAATTATGACTTTGCAACATATTTTTTGATAGTAAGAGATTACATAAATTTTGCCAAAGATAATAACATTATGACTGGATGCGGAAGAGGTTCTGGATTTGGAAGTCTTCTTTTAAAGTGTCTTGGTATAACTTATGGAGTTGACCCTCTTGAATACGATTTGCTTTGGGAAAGATTTTTAGGTTTTGATTCAAAAAAATTTGTCAAGATGAGTGATTTTTATGAATGAAAAAATAAAAGAATTATTATTAGAAATAAAAAAGAAGTGCAGTGATGCATCAAAAATAGAAATATGCACAAAAGAATTAATGGATATGGATGAAACAGATTCTGTTTCTAAGGGGACTGTATTGGATGAATTTTATAAAGTTTGGAAAAACAAAAAAGATCAACTTGGTGTAAAAAATGAAATAAATTCATGGTCAGCATATTACTTGGATATTACTTCTGTAAAACCAAAAGAAAACAATATTTTTTTGCCATCAAGGCGCATATTTGCTAGAGCTGGATTTCCTGATATAGATGCCGATTTTGAATTTGAAAAAAGACAACAAGTTTACGATTATTTAATAAATAAGTACGGTAGAGAAAGAGTTGGCAATATAGGGACATATGGAACATTAAAATTAAAATCATACGTTACTAGGGTGGTTAAGGCCCTAGACTTGGCAAATAGTTTTCATAAAGGCAAAGATTCATACGTTAAAGAAAATAACATTTTAGTAAGAAAAATTATAGACTCTCTTCCTGAGCAAAAAGGAGCCTTTTTAAAGGTATGGGACGAAGATGGAGATGAGCACGTCATTAAGAGTCTTCAGGATGCATATGACCATTGCCACTCTTTTAAGTCTTATTTAGATGAATTCCCAGATATAAAAGTGCATGCTGATGCTATAGAGGGTTTATCTAGTAATTTTGGTGTTCACGCTGCTGGTGTAGTTATAAGCGATGATCCCTTAAAGACAATAGCTCCTTTGAGATCGACATCTGGTGGCTCCTCCGGTAAATCAGTTGATTATGCCACTCAATTTCCATATGAAGATTTGGAATATCTTGGTCTAATAAAATTTGACATACTTGCGCTTAGCACCTTATCAGTAATATCAAAAACTGTTAAATTAATTAAAGAAAGAAATTCTATTGACTTGGATATGGAAAATCTTAATTTAAATGATGAAAGAACTTTTGAGCTTTATAGATCTGGTAATTTAATAGGTGTTTTCCAGTGTGAAGAAAAAGGCATGCAGAAAACGATGATGGAAATGAGAGTTGACAGATTTGAAGATATATGTGCAGGTATAGCCTTGTTTAGGCCTGGTCCCATGGCTTCAATTCCAAAGTATTGTTCAAGAAAAAAGGGTAAGGAAAAAATAGAATATTTTCATCCTTCAATTGAGCCTTTTGTTAAAGACATTCTGGAGCCAACATATGGTGTTCTCTGTTATCAAGAGAGCATTATGCAGCTTTGCAATAAGCTTGCTGGTCTTTCAATAAGCGATGGATATGTTATAATAAAAGCAGTAGGTAAAAAGAAAGAAGATTTACTCAAGAGGTACAGGTCAAAATTTGTACATGGTTGTGTTAAAAATGGTATAAAAGAAAAAATTGCAGGTGATTATTGGGAAAAATTTATTATGCCCTTTGCTGCTTATGGTTTTAATAAGTCTCACTCATTTTGTTATGGTTTATTAAGTTATCAAACTGCCTATTTAAAAGCAAATTTTCCACATGAATTTATTCTTAGCTATTTGAATGTAGAACTTGGGCAAAAGAAATGGGAGAGAATAGAAATTTTAGAAAAAGAGTGTCAAAGAATGGGTATTAAAATTTCTTCTAGAAACATAAATGTATCAAAAGAAGAATATTCAATGAGAATGAAAAAGGATTTAAGCGGAGAAATTTGTCTTTTTGTTCCTCCATTATATTGCAAGGGTATAACTGCTGAGGCGGTCTATGATATTTGCAGAAACCAGCCTTTTAAAGATTTGAAAGATTTTGCTTTCAAGACATCTAAGTCTAGTGTCGATATAGAAAGTCTTCAAGCTCTTGTTGACAATGGGTATTTCCCGGGCGTAGAAGACGTGGTTTCAAAATTTGAAAATTATAGAGAGTATTTTATTAAATCTAAAAAAAGAGGAGTCAGCGGATTAGATCTTTTTGGCTGAAAAACTTATGAATATAAAAACAAATCTATCTTTAGAAAGAAAAATATCTACTGGTCAATATGAAAATATAACAATTAGAATGGAAATGGATTCGGATATATCATCCGATCACATAGATGAGTTTAATAACAAATTTGATTTGTTCAGGGCTCAATTCTTAAATAAATTTTCAGAAACTCAGGTAAAAGTTATAGAGGAGCTTTCTATACAGGAAAAAGTTGCTTTTTTTAATTCTCCCAACAATTCAAATAAGACTTTTAAATTAAATGAAATGGATCTAAAGGAGGTGTTAGGTGATTGACAATAAGGAACTTGAAGAAATTTTCGGTATACCGCAAGATGGATCAAATATATCAGAAGAGTCTCATGACTCTGCGTATATAGATGTATGTGGCTCTAGGAGTAACAATTCTTTTGATGATGAATTGTTGAAATTACAAAAAGACATGGAGCAAAAAAATGTCAAACCTTCAGCGAATGAAAATGTTTGTATCAGTAATGAGACAGAGTATGAAAAGCAAAATCAAAATGATATCAATAACCATAGCGGGTTCGAAGGTAGTTCGGCTTGCGTCTCCGAATCCGATGATTTTTTGGGAGACAAAATTCTACAGCATGAAAATAAGAAGAAAATGGATGATAGCGGGGAAAAAATTACAAATGCTTCAGTCTTTTCTGCCCAAAAGAAAAAAGAAAGATGGAAATTAGAAAATTCAGATTTGACTTTTGAAAAATTTTACACCTATAAAAGAGAGGCATTAAGTGATTGGTTACTAACCGGAGGTGCTATAGATTTTGATTTCATAAATAGTCAGCTTATAGAGTCAAGAGTTGATCTTTCAAATGTTAATTTTGCTGATTTTTCAACACTTTTTGATATATTAAAACAAATACAAAGATATAAAGATAATATTACACAGCTGGAACTTATTTGCAATAATCAGTATTTTTGCTGGAAGCGTGCTATTGATCTCTTTCAGGGCGTATTGGCACAGTGTTATTATGAAAAACCAGCAGCAAAACAAGATGGTGTTGTGTATGAGCATATGAATGATTTTGTTAGTTATTTTACAAAGATTGAATCTCTTCACCACAACATACAATCTGTAATTAAAAATTTAGATCAAGCTTTTGATACTGTATCTAGACAAATAACTCTTTCTATGCCTTCTAGGGATTACGAATCCGTAGAAAATAGGACAAACAAAAATATTTCTGTTGGTACAGAAAAAAATGATATAAACAAAATAAACATTAACAGACAGCCGGTTCGTAATTCTGTCGATACTATTAAGACAGGAACTGTTGACTGGATCGTCTTCAAATAAAAAGAAAGGAAGCACATATGGGTTTAGTTGATTGGACATCTTTGAGCGGGAAAAAAGAGGGAAATGGTGTTAAGTATTTAAAGCTAGAGCCAGGTAAGACCTATAGGGTCAGACCTGTAATGAAGCCGCATATAATTTGGAAGTATTATCTTGAGCGTCCAAATGGCGGATTTGGAAAGGCAATAACAGAGGATCCTAATAACTGTGTTATAGTAAAGAAGTATAACGAAAAGCCCAAGCAGAGATTTGCTGTCAATGTAATTGATAGGGCTGATGGTCAATTGAAGGTTCTTGAGGGACCAATAAGCATTCTTAAGCAGATAGGAACCTGGGCTTCAGAAACAAATGTAGATCCTGGGTCAAATCAGGGTGGAGAGTTTGCCATAAGAGTTGAATGCCCAGGAAATGACAGGAAAAAGACTAGATATCTTGTTCAATTTATTAATTATGCGCAGTTCACTGATTCAGAAAAGAAGATGTTAAGGGAAAATATTTACAATTTAGCTGAAGTTTTCAAGCCAGCTCCTCAGGACAAGATTGAATCTTGGCTTTTCGGTGAGGAAAACTCTGGATCTTCTGAGTCCTCTGATTCTGATTCAGAGGAAGATGTTGTTCAGAAGTCTCCAGTCAAGCATGGCAAGTCTAAGTCAACAGACAGTCTTAACGAAGACTTGGATTGGTGATTGGAGTAATTAATGAAATCAAAAAATATAGGTCTAGAAAATCTTAAGGGATTTAAAATTGGTGCTGATTCAGATGTTAAGGATCTAATTCCTTCTGGTCACGCCGAATTAGATCACGCTATTAGTTCTGGTATAGTTCAAGGAACCTCCAAATTTAAATTTGGAGGTTTTCCACTTGGAAGAGTTATACTTTTTTATGGAAATGAAGGTAGCGGAAAAAGTTCTCTTGCATACAGATTGGTTGGTAGTGCTCAAAGAATGAATTACAGGTGTGCGTGGATTGACACAGAGCATTCTTTTAGTGATCAGCTTGCTCTTGTTAATGGTGTTGATAAGTCTGTTCTTTATTACAATAATTTGATTAATGAGGAAAATCCAGATGAAATAGCAACAGCAGAGAATGTAATGGATACCATGATATCTGCTTGCTCTAGTGGTCAAATTAATGTTATAGTTCTTGATTCTATAGCTAATCTTGTGCCATATCGTGTTATGGAAAATGGTGCAGACAAGGAAACGGTCGCTGAGCTTGCTAGAGTTCTTTCTAGAACGATGGGAAAGCTTCTTAGTTATGCGGCAAGCAATAATGTTCTTGTAATACTTATAAATCAACTTAGAGAAAAGGTTGGTGTGATGTTTGGCAGTCCAGACACTATGCCTGGTGGCAAGGCTCTTAAACATGCTTGTTCTTGCATATTGAAGGTTACCAAACTTGAAAGTTCTTCTCACTGTATTTCTATACAGGATGATGGTGGCACAGAAAGAATAATTGGCAAATATTCAAGTGTTATAATTGAAAAGAACAGATTTGCTAAGCCGCATTTTGGATCTATGAAAGTTCCAATATACTATGAGCCATACTTTCCTAATATAGAAGATGTTTGCTTTAATTCTGGAAGAGATCTTAAGATAATTAAGGTTCGTAATAATGTATATTCTTGGAAGAATCTTAAATCTGAGGGCAGATCTTCTTTTGTTGAAATGATTAAAAATCCAGAAGTTATCGATGAGTTAGTTTCATCAATAAAAGATGAAGCAAAAAAGCAATCTATGAGTTTGCCTATAGAGATTATCAATTTTGATATATCTGATTATAAAAAGAACTCTAAAAAGTTTGTTAATAAAAAACCTGTATCAGATGAAAAAGAAGAAATAAAAAATGAAGTCTCTGAAGAAGTAGAAGATTTTGATATAGATTCAAATGAATAATTTTTCTAGTGTAGAAAGAAGTAAAATATTTAATCTCTCTCAAGAGTCCCTTCACGAAGATAGTGAGGGGGCTTTTTCTTGTAGAGAATATTTAAAGTCTAGAGGGGTATCAAAGCAGTGTGCACATGACTTCTGTCTTGGCTATGTACCAGAAAGAGTCGGCCACTATCTTTCAGACAGGCTAATACTTCCTCTTAAATATGCCAATGGAGAGCTTGCGTACTTGACTTCTAGAAAGTTTAGAGATGCTTCACTTAATAGAGGGCATTGGCATGAAAGCTTTGATAAAAGTTTGTTTTTATTTTCTCATCCAAATTCTTTTTTGACTTCTTTTGAAAAAAAATATTCCATAGTTGTTGAGGGTCAATTTGATTGCATGTCTGTATCATCTGTTGGCTTTCAAAATACTTATTCCATATTGGGTTCTAATTTTTCTAAAAAACAATTACTTCTGCTTTTCGGAATATCTAAAAACATAATACTTTTTTTTGATAATGACGAAGCTGGTGAGGCTGCAAATAAAAAGGTTTTTGATATATTTTTTAAAGAGAAGATGTTTAAAAAAGGTTATAGTTTAGCAAAATGGCCAAAATATCCTGAAAAAGATCCAGATGATTTGTGTCGATCAAGAGGTAGAGAAAACTCTATTAAATACATTAGTGGAGTAGTTGATAAAATACTAGGAGAAATCAATGTCAGAAGAAATAACGAAACAGGTATATTCGATTTCTAAAATCGTAGATGAGTTTTTTCAATTTAAAAATGCAAGTTCTTCTAGCGATAGAAGCTATTCTGTTTATCATCCAAGTGCATTTGGTAAGTGCCTTAGAAAGATGCAATATCAAAGATATGCATCGGATGGCATAATAGAAAAACCTCAAATCCAAGACCCAGAATCTAAAATGATTCGCATATGGGATACTGGACATTCTTTGCATGCTAGATGGGCCAAGTACATGGAGGATCTTGGCATACTTCGTGGCGTTTGGATATGTTCTAATCCTACATGCAAGTTAAAGTATGGAGAAGACGACAAGATTGGCATATTTAAGCCTTCTTCTTGTAAATCCTGTGGTTGCAATTGCTTTAACTATGAAGAAATAACTCTTAAGGATCGTTCTTTAAATTTTTATGGTCATTGTGATCAGATATTAGATTTTTCAAATTTAAGTTCAAAATTTTTAAGCTGGGTTGAAAACAAATGGGGTTCTCAGATATTTTCAAATAATATACCTAGCAAGCCAATTGTTGTTGACATGAAAAGCATAAACAAAGCACAATGGGCCAAAATTCAAAATGAAGCTCATTTCTACTATGTTATTCAAATAACCATATACATACATATGCTTAATCTTGATTATGGACTTATAATTTATGAGAAAAAAGATGATTCTGAAATTAAAATTTTTAAAGTTTTAAGAAATGATGATTTATGGAACGCTATTAAAAAACAGGCTGACATTATGAATAAAATGTTTGAAAAGAAAAGTTTGCCTCCACCAAGACCTGATTCAAAAGGTTCTTTTGAGTGTAGGTTTTGCGAGTTTTCTTCCACGTGTCATAATTCTGGTATTTGGGATGTCGATAACCTAAATGAGCTTCGTAGTAAGTTCTATAATTTTGATAATGAATATGGAGATTAAAAATGGAAAACACAGAACAGAAGAAGGGTAATTTGTTGAAGGTAAGAGGAGAGCAGGATGGTTCTAACGGTGGAATATCAAATAGAGCATATATTAAAAAGGTTGCCTCTGCTATACTTACCGTTCTAGATAAATTTGACGAAGTAAAGCTAAAGGCAGTTGGTGCAAGCTCTGTAAATAATGCTGTGAAGGCATTTATAGTTGCCAAAAATATGTCTAGTAAAAAAAATAAGTCTAAAAAGATAGAGCTTGTCTGTACTGCTGATTTTGATATCGCTAAGTTTGATCAGTCTGAAAAGACTGCAATTGTATTTACTGTTTTTTCTGAAGAGGTTGAATGATGATTGATGATTTTATTGAAAACTCTCTTTCTTCAATTAAATCTTTAAACACAGAGATAGAGGATATCTCTTCAAAAAAGAAAGAAATAGAAGAACGTCTTTCTTCTAAAAGAAAAGCTCTAGAAGAGATAAGAAACAACATATTGATGCATATGAACCAGAATAGCGTAAAGTATTATTCAAATGGAGAATCTGAAGTGGTAGTAAAGAATTCTCCCAAAACATATGAAATACAGGATGAAAATAATTTAATAGAATATTTGAAATCCGTTGGCGAATACAAGAAGTGCTGCAAGGAAGAAATAAAGATAGATAAAAGGAAATTAAATCAAATTCTTGCAGACATGTCAAGCAGCGATAGTGTACCTTCTTGTATCAAAGTAGTTTCTGGTGAACCTTCACTTCAAATTAAAAGTGCAATTACTATTCAGTCTGATTCAGGGTATGAAGAAAAGAATTTTTCAAAAAAATTAGCATCAAAATCAAATTCTAATCAGGATTTAGATATAGACTCTTTTGATTCTTTATAATATGCAAAAGTCTTATAAAGTTAAATGCGTAGAATCAAAATATGATTCTGGAAATGATATGCTCGTATGGAAGCTTTATTTTTTAGAAAAAAGCGCAGAAAGAACTTTTGTATTTCCAGCTGATGATTTTAAAAAAGCAAGGAATATAAGTCACTCAGTTTCAGAAGAAGATTGGAATTATTTTTGTAGAGCCATAACTGGAAAAGAATTTAATTTCATTATGGAAGAGGAAAATTAAATTTGGATAAACTTATTAAAATAAGAATATTTGGCAGTAGTACTTGCGATCTTTGTAACAGATCAAAGACAGAATTAAATTCTATGTCTATGGAATATGAATTTATTGATGCACTTTCAGATGAAAATCAAGATTTATGTGATCTTCATTCCGTAGAAAAATTACCTCATATTCAAATGTATTTTGCAGATACTGGTAAAATTATAAGAGAGCACAGAGGGTATATAAGTCCAATAATTTTTATAAGTAATATTGTTAGTAAAAGTAGTAAAAAAGCAATTGTAAAAAATTATTTTAATAAAAAATGCAACGGATGTGGGAGCAAGAATATTAAAGATAACGAAATAAAACCAGATATGGACTTTTTAAACTAATATGTTAAATAAAGAGCAACAAGATGCTGTTTCCCATATAGATGGACCATGCTTGGTAACTGCGTGTCCAGGAAGTGGCAAAACTAGAGTTATAGTTCACAGAGCTTGTCATATGATAAAATCTGGAATAGATCCATCTTCTATATTGATGCTTACATTTACCAATAAGGCTGCTAAGGAAATGAAGAACAGATTGAGTGAAATGCTAGGTTCTGAGCAGTCTGAAAAAATTAGTTGCTCAACTTTTCATTCTTTGTGTGTTAAAATACTTAGAAAATATTATTCTTTATGCGGTGTGCACAAAAACTTTAATATATCGGATGAAGACGATTGCATGGTTATAGCTCAGTCTTTAGTTGATTCAAAGAAAATCAACCTTGATTCAGAAGAAATAAAATCTTTTATAAGAAAAGTTAATTCAAGCAGGGAAAATAATGATATTTCTATGGAGCGTATTTATGAATGGTTTCCAGGTGATGATATATTGTCTTCCTTAATACTTGAATATATAGATTCAATTAAAAAGTCTGGGAATATAGATTTTACAGGTATACTTCATGAAGTTTATATGCTATTAAAAAGTAACGAAGAGTGTAAAAATTTTATAAATAGCAGATTTAAATATGTCATGGTAGATGAGGTGCAAGACACAAATCTTTTACAATTTGAGCTTTTAAAGCTTATGGCATCTCATAATAATCTTTTTATGGTTGGAGACCTAGATCAATCTATTTATAAATTTAGAGGTGCAAGACCTGAAAATATGATTAAATTTTGTGAAGAAAGAAGCGCAAAAATAATCAGATTAACTTCTAATTATAGATGTGGGCCGCATATAATAAAACTTGCTAACAGCATTATAGAAAAAAATTCAAATAGAATGAATGAAAAAATTATTGGAGCAAAAAATAATGGCCACGAAGTTGTAAAATATATAGCTCTTACTAGAGAGGAAGAATCTGAGGCTGTTGCAAAAAGTATTAAAAATTTGTATCATTCCGGGACTAGGTTAAATGAAATAGCAATTTTATTTAGGACTAGTTATATATCTAGGTCTTTTGAACTCAGCTGTTCTAAATTTGGAATTCCATATGATCTTGTTGGTGCTTTTAAATTCTTTGAAAGAGAAGAAATTAGAGATACTATAAGCATGTTAAAATTTCTTAATAATCCAAATGACACTATGAGTTTATTTAGATTTGTAAATAAGCCTAAAAAGGGCATAGGTCCTAAGATGTTTGGAAAATTTTTAGAAAATTTTAAAAGTAATAACCAGGATAGAAGTGGAGATTTTTCAGGCATATATGCTCTTGTAGACTCTTTTTCTTCGTATGATAATAGAACTGTAGTTTCCGAATGCATAGATTTTGTTATAAAGGCAACTTCTTACGAAGAATATCTTAAAAAGTCTCATAAGGATACATATGAAGATAGAATGGACAACATAAGAGAGCTCAAAAACTCATGTATTAATTTTGATAATAAACCAAATGCCAATTTAAATAATTGGTTACTTAATCTAATGCTTATGGATTCTCAAGATTCTGATGATAGCAATGGATTTAAGGTTAAGCTTATGAGTATGCATGCTGCAAAGGGGCTAGAGTTTGATTGTGTATTTGCAGTTGGTCTTGAAGACGGCGTTTGTCCTCATAAGAGATCTATACAGGAAGATCCGTCCAATATTGAAGAGGAGCGCAGACTTCTTTATGTCGCTACTACAAGAGCAAAAGAAAGATTATTTTTGTCTATGAGTGCTGTTACGGATTTAAGAACAAATAATATAAGCATGCCAAGTAGATTTTTGGTAGAATCTGGATATATAAATTTAGAAAAATACTATGAGCACGTTAGCGGACTTGTCAAAAAAAATCAATCCTATTGACATAGAAGAAGTTTTTATAATAGGTTCTGGTGTTTCGTTATGTGAATGCGATATTGCCAAATTTAAAAATAGAACATGTATTTTTATTAATAGCTCAGTAATACTAAAAGAAATATTAAAGCCCAGTATTTCTTTTTTTGTTTCTACCGATAGCCTTATTTTAAGATGGGATTACTCTTCAATTTTAGACAAATGTGATTATTTGATGCTTAGAAAGAATGAAAATTTTTATAAAAAATTTAAAGATAATGCTTATTATTTTGAGTGTGGAGACGACTATGAATCTTTATACAATCTATTTGAATCTGATAAAATAATAGGATGTTCTTCTATAATTTCAGCAACTCATATTTTTTTGCAATTAGGGTCGAAATATATTAATATAATAGGCTTCGATCTTTCGTTAGAAGAAAATGGCTTTTTATATTTTTGGCAAAAGTGCTACAATAATATTAGGCCTTATTTCTTAGGCAATACAAATCTGATTTCAACTGATTCTGGTAATTTAGAAAAAAATTGGGACATACAGAGAAACTTTATGTCAAACATCTTGTTAAATAATAAATTTAGAATTAATATTAATGGAAAATTTAATAAATAATTTAAATTATTTTAATAATAATCATATAGATAAGATGGGTTTTTTAATAGGCAGTGGACCATCGCTAAAAGATGTTGACTTTAATCTTATATCCCCTTATGTGTCTATGACTGTAAATTCAAGTATAATAGCTATGCCAGAGTGTGACTATTTTGTTAGTGACGATGATGACATATGCAATTGGACATACTTTAATTATGAGCTTCCAAGATCAAATTGCACTAAATTTCTTTTTAGGAAAAAATTTATTGGAAAATCCAATAATTTTAAAAAGCATCAAACGGTTTATTTTGATCACGACTGGTACTACGCTCCCGAGCTTAAAAAGTTTAATTTGCCTGGTCTGAAAATGCACAAAAACCCTGTTAGACCGCTTATAGGAGCCAGGACAAGTTCTGCCACAGGTCTACATATACTTTATCTTATGGGCTGCAATCCTATAGTTATGCTTGGCATGGATGGCAAATGTACTGATGATAAATGCTATTTTTGGGAATTTTCTGGTAATGGTAGAAAAAAACCTGTTAGACTTGAGGGTAGACCAAAAAGCACTGCTTATCATAAGCATTCTTGTAGCGATATTATTTCTTACTGGAGGCTTTTTAAGCAAGTAAATTCTTCTTTAAATACTAAAATAATAGATTGCTCTTTTGGTAGTTTGGCTGGAATATTTGAACAGGAAAAACTAGAAAATGTTTTGTCTAAATATGGGGTCAGAAAAAAATGATATATGAAAAATGTTTTTTTATTCCAGCAAGATCTGGATCAAAAGGTTTAGTTAATAAAAATATTTCTATGTTGAACAACAAAATGCTTTTTGAATGGTCTTTTTTGGCGGCTAATTCTATCCTGGGAGAAAAAGACTGCATTATTATATCAACAAACTGTAATGTTATAAAGAATTGGTTTTATAGTAATTGTAATAAATTTAAAAATGTATATTTGAGAGATAGGCCGATTGATCTCTGTGGCGACAGAAGTTCAACAGAAAGTGCCTTAGTAGATTCTTTGGAGTACATGAAACTAAGCAATAATGATATAGAAAATTTTATACTTTTGCAGCCTACTAGTCCATTTAGACTTGATGATATTATTAGTAAATGTTTAAATTATTTTTATGATAATGGTAAAAAAAGATCTGTTTTTACCGGATCCAAACATACTCCTTTTTTATGGAAGAATTGCGACGGGTTTTTTTCTCCAATTTATAAAATAGGTGACAGAAAAATGAGACAAGATATTAGAAATGAAGATTTTTATTATCATGAAGACGGTAATGTATATGTATTTTCTGCCGATAATTTATTATATAAAAATAATAGACTTACAGATGAATGTTTAGTGGTTGAAAATTCTTTTATAAATTCAATTCAAATAGATAGTATTGACGATTTTAATATGTGTGTTAATATAGCAAAAGAAGAAAGAGTTTTATCTTGGATGAATGCCCTGTAAAATTAGTAGCTGAAATAGGTTGTGTTCACGGCGGTTCTGAAGAAAGAGCAATTATGCTATGCGAACTTGCTTGCTCTTGTGGCGCTGATGTCATAAAGTCTCAAAAAAGGAATCCAGAAGAAAGTATTTCTCCGTTAATGAAAAATAGTCCTCATCCTAATTCTTTTTATTCATATGGTTCAACTTATTTAGAACACAGAAAAAACTTAGAATTAGACATATCTTCTCACATAAAAATGAAAAATATTTGCCAAAATATGGGCAAGGAGTATGCTTGCAGTGTATGGGACGTAACTAGCGCAAAAGAAATTATATCAATACATCCAGATTATATAAAAATTCCAAGTGCTTGTAATTTAAATTTCGAACTTATAGATTTTGTCTTATCTAATTTTAATAGAAGTGTGCATATAAGTCTCGGTATGCTTTCTTTTATGGACAGAGAAATTCTTTTTGACAGATACTTTTGCGAAAAAAAGATTGTATATTACCACTGCACTTCCGAGTATCCTTGTAAATTTGATAATTTATATTTAAATGAAATTAAATACTTGAAAGAAAGATTTAGATCACATGTTGGTTTTTCAAACCATGGATATGGTATAGCATCAGATATGGTAGCTATGGCTTTTGGTGCTAGTTTTATAGAGCGACATTTTGTTGACGACAGGACATTTAGGCATACTGATGCTGCTGCTAGTATTGAGCCAAATGGTTTAAGACAGCTAAAAAGAGACATTGTTAACGTGTATTCTGGCTTTAAATATAGGCCATATTTGATATCCGAAGAAGAGCATAATCAATCTATAAAAATGAGGTATTAATGTTTAGCTATATATTTTGTGATGTAGATGGAGTTCTTACTGATGGTGGATATTTAATTGATCATCAAGGTAATATATCTAAATCTTTTCATACTAGAGACATGCATATGCTTTCTTTGTTGTCCCAAAAGGGCTATAAAGTTTTTTGTATAACCGGTTCTAATGATGAATGTACATTAAAAAAAATGGAAATAATGAACATACAATTAATTCAAAACTGTTCCGACAAAAAAACATACATACAAAATATGTTTATTGAAAAATTTTCTTGCAGTTGGGATGAAATTCTTTTTATAGGTGACGGTATTAATGACATAGAATGTTTAAAAAATTCTAGATATAAAGCCTGTCCTTCAGATTCAAGTCCATTTGTTTTAGATATAGATGGTATTTTTATTAGTAAAATTGAAGGTGGTAGTGGTTGCGTAGAAGATATAGTTTATAATTTATTTTTAAAAAATGGCAATAGAATTACATGATTAACTTATATCATATAATAGATAAAACATTTAACAGTGGAGCTTATAGCCAGCTTAAGTACCTATACAATGCTCTTAAATATTTTTATTCCGATAGAGTAAATCAAAAAATATTGCTAATTGATATTACGCAAAAACATAAAATTGATAAGTCTTTTGATCTGCCTTACTCTGTGTATAATTTTAAAAAACTTCAATCTTTAGATAAAAACAATAGTCTTTTTTTGTACCACAAATTAATGTGTTCCCCTGTTGTTAAAATGGTTTCTTCTCTGAAGCCAATTAGAATTCCAATATTAGTTCTTAATCACACTTACAGTGTAAATGACAAATTTATGAATGTTGGTAATCCTGATGCTTGTATATCCGTTAGCTCTCATATGTCTGAAAAAATTTCTTCGTGTTCTTCTGTCAAAAAAATATTTACTATAAAAAATTGGTGCGACATACAGTATATCAATTCGTTACCCGTTGTTGGTGTTGATTTACCAAAAGAAGAATTGGTTTTTGGAAGAATAAATGGATTTAATGACATCAAATATAGTAAGGTTTTTATGAAATGGTTTTTAAAAGCAGATTTTGGCAAAAAAGCTATACTGCAGTATGTGGGATCTGGTCATAAATTAAAAGATGCTAAAGATTTGGTTGACAAGCTAAAAAATGAATCAATAAATACCATTGAATTTTTAGGTCAAGTAAATGACGATGCAAAAAAGTTTTCTTTAATAAAATCATGGGATGCTTTTTTATATCATATAAATATGCCTGAGGGCACTAGTATGAGTGTTGTTGAAAGTTTAGTTTGCGGTACTCCAGTAATATGTAATTTACCAGGTAATACAGAATTAATTAAAAATAATATAAATGGAATTGTTTACAAAGATTTTTCTGCAATAGAATCTTTTGTAAAAGATCATGGAAAAATTGGTTTAAAATCTTTAAAAGAGAAGTGCGCATTAGACTCAAATTCTTATTCTGCAAAGCATTGGGTTTCTAATTATATAAATGCATTTGAAGAATGTATTTCTGTTAGCAAGTATTTTAATTGTAATTCTGACATACCCAATAGAAATAAGTCTTCAAATGTATTTGTATCAAAAGATAAAAATTCTGTAAAAAATTCAAATAATCAGATTAGTTTAAATAGAGATAAAAAAATCAAATCAATTAAGGTTCATAGTCCAATTAGAACAAATAAATTTAATTTTCCACTTAAAAAAACTGTAGAAAATAAAAATTTATTTGCCATGGACAAACCAAGAGTTGTAACAAGACTTAAAAATAATAGTATAAAAAATCCACAAAACAAATATGCAAATTTGGTAAATCAGGGGAAATTTTCTATATTAACAGCCAGCTACAATAATGAAAAATATCTTGATTTTTATTTTAACACTATTATTAAGCAGTCATATCGTCCTTTAGAAGTAATTTTTATTGATGACCAAAGTAAAGACAATACTTCTGGTAAAGTTTTGGAATGGGAAAAAAAGCTTCAAGATAATGGAATAGATCTGGTGTACAACAAGCCTAAACAAAAACTTTACTGTGGAGATTCTTATAATTTGGCATTAAGTCTAGCTAGTGGAGATTTTTGCGGAGTTATTGACTCTGATGATGGCATCATAGACAATGCTGTATCTATGATGGTTGAGAGATACATTTTAAAACCCAATTGTCTTTACATTTGGTCTAATTTTTATGTTTGCGATGAAAGTATGAAAATAATAAAAAATGGCTTTAGTTCTCACCCTGCATTTAATAGAAGCTTGCTGTTAAGCGAGTATTATACAAGAAAAAGACATTGTTTTTCCCACTGGAGAACATTTAGAAAAAATTCAGATATACCGGATAATCTTTTTGGTAAAAATTTAAAAAGTAGTGTTGATAAGTATATGGGGTATAGACTTGAGGAGTGTGGGATAGGACACTTTTTTGATTCTATGCTTTATCTGTACAGATCTGGAGTTAAGCATGGTATAACCGCTAATCAGCCACAAAGAAGTCAGTGGGGAGAAATAAGGAAAGATGCACAAAAAAGAAGAAGAATTAATAGGTTTTTTTCTCATGGCTTTTCTTAATATTCTAAAAATTTCAATTTAACATTTTTTAATTTACGATATATTATATATGGGAAGAAAAAGTAAAATAAAAAAAGTTAGATTTAAAAAATCAATAATAGACGTTACTGAAGTTTTAAAATATGTGAGTTATACTCAGCTTACTGGTAGCATAACAAAATTTTATATAGATAAAAAAGATGACGTTGTTGTAAAAAACATAATACAGGATGCTTTTGTTGATTTTATAAGAGTAGAATTTAAAAATAATGTAAGATATACAATTAGACCTCATAAGAAAGACGATAAAAACGTGATACCTGATACGCTTTCTGATTTTTTTAACCTTTTTAAAACGGAGTAAACATGTACTGGAAATTAGATACCTTTGTAAGTAATGCTGGAGTTAAAGTTGAAGTTTTAAAGTCTGCAGATGAATCATTTAACTTGCCAACAAAATTTGTTGGAGTCGCTCACATGATGAGCGAATATGGTATAAGTGATGTTAGATTTGAAATACCTGCAATTTCAGTAGAAGAGGCTTTTGAAAAATATGATGAATATCTCAAGATATTTAGTGACAATATGAAAAAGCAGATGGAAGAAAGACAATCAAAAATAGAAATTCCAAAGCCAGAGTTGGTAGTACCACAATAAGAATTATTTGATGAAAATAGGCGTTGTAACAGATTGTTTTGAAAATTTGCCAAGCATTGATGAAAGCTTTGATGTTTTCATAGTGCTTGGTAATTTTTTACCTATTTATGATACAAGACTGGTTACATGGAACATAGTAAATCAAGTTGATTATATTGATAATTTATTTAATCCATGGCTTAATAAAATAAAATCTGACTATAAAATAATACTTGGTGGCAAAAATGACCACTTGGCTCAATTCTATGGATCTCAAACCAGTTTTTATCTTGCTGGAGATTATTTGCAAGATGAAATTATGACAATAAAAGGTATTAATTTTTATGGTATGCCATGGATGCCTTCTCATTACTACGACAGAGAACTATCTATCGCGTTTAGAAGCAGAGAAGGCAATTTTTTTAACTTAGCCGTAGAGTCAATTCACGAAAACGTTGATATATTATTGACAAATGTTCCGCCAAAATTAAATTTTACATCAGACAATCACAAATTTGACGGTGACATTTTTCTTTCTAAAAAAATAGACAGTTTAAAAAAAATAAAATTTCATTTATTTTCTATGTGTACCGATGTTGATGAGAATATTGAAAAAACGATAAAGCATGCATCGTTGTGCTGTTCTAAATCAGCACTTTCTTCTCGCAATTTTTTAAGTTTTGAGGTTTAGCAATATGAGACCAGATGAGTTAGCAAGATTTATTTGTGGTGATTTTGAAAAGATTTCATCAAAAGATGAAAAAGACGGCTTTGCAGGTATAGTAATAGCAAAGAATTTTTTAGATGGTAAAAACATAGACGAGCATTATTTTTCAAAGTCCACGAAGATACCGCTTGAATATTTTGGAAGGGCCTTGGAGAGACTTGACAGGTCCGGTTTATTTCTTCACTATTCTTGGTTCTGCAATAATGCTGGTTCTTTAAAGAAAGATCCAGCAAAAAATTATGATTGCATGATTGATTGGTGCTACGTTGCTGCTAAGGCAAGTGGATTTACAATATAATATGAGCAAGAAATCAATTAATTCTGTTATTCCATTTTTGGAAAATATCGTTGATCACAGTCTTAATCAAGATAGAATCAAAAAAATGTTGACAGAGGAGACTGGAGTCGGATCAAAAGATTTGCCGCCAGAGGCAGAAATTTTTGTATCTGCATGGATTGATTCTATGATGCATGGGATATATGACAATAAAGAAAAATTCAAAAATGATTTTATTGTTGACTATGTACTATGTGTCATGAAATATTTTGAATCAATTCAGTCAAAATCTTCTTTAGAAAATTTTGATGAGCATTTTGAATCTTTGATGTCAAACCCTCTTTTTAGAGAAATTATGAAGGATAAGAGTTTTGTTGAATCTTTAATGAAAGTGAAGGAAGAGCATGTTTCAAAAATTTTGGAGCTACTTAAGTCAGAAGAAAATATGGAACATTTCAAGAAAAACATCTCAAAAATCATGCCAGGATTTAGATTTGTCGATAAAGACATGTTCGGCTTATAAACACAAAAAGGAGATAAAGCAAATGAACGTACTAAAGAGAATCGTTTCAACCAAGCGCCACACAGTTGGCTATATCGTTTCAGGCATGGGTAGAGTAAGTAGGACAAACGCAGTGCAACTTGCACGTCGTTCCAAGCTCCGTGGTGTTAGGGTCATGAATGGACCTAGCGGTGCTTACCTCGTCAGTGAGACTGGTCGATCACTTTACAATCTTCCAGTCGTTGTTGATCGTGATGCTATCAGATCTGATAGTCCAAAGTCACGCAGGAACAATCGTCGTCAGACTGCAACAAGAAGTCGCTGAAATATTCAGCCGAACATTAACCGATAAACAAGGAGACAAGTCTCCTTGTTTATCTTTTTATTATGAAAAATATATTAATTACAGATTCTTTTGATTCTCTTGATAAACTTTCAAATAAGTACGATATTGCCAATTTTGACGTTATGAGAATGGCAAATTATTCTGGATCTTGGGGTGAAACATTTCCTTTTGATCCATCAAAAAAATTTAATTTATTAATAAAAAAAGATAATTATTTTACTCAATTCTGTAAAAATAAAAAAATAATTGTAGACATTTGTTTTTTTACACCATTTGAAAAAATAGGTTTAATGCTTATAGACTTTAATGATTCTGGGATAAGAGACATAGTAATAAATTATGACAAAAAAAAGTTTAAAGAATGTTCTTCTACATATGTGGAAAAAATAACAAATAAAGATTATCTTAAAAAATTTGCTATTTGTAAAAGGCTTTTAAATGCTAGAATTTTTACCAATAAACCTATGATAAAAAACATACATCATTTAAATCTTTTTTCTAATTTTTTGTCATCTGGTTTAGATAAAACAATATATCAAAAATTAGTTGACAAAAAAATTGTTCATTCTATGAGTAATAAAGATAAAAGTGGGATATTTTGGCCAATACTTGATGTTTGTGCTGATGATATTCCAGTTTACAATTCTTATTTTAATAAATATGAAAAGTGTTTTTTTGAAGCAGAGTCTTCGTATAATCGCATGATATTTAATAATAGGATTATGAATTTAATTAGAGATGAAGATTTAAAATTTTCATTTGAAGAATATGATGATTGGTATTTAGATACTTATTTTGATTTTTTATATCTTGAGTCTATGTCTATATTTTCATTATACAGAGGCGCAATAGTTCCATCTTTATCAGAATTATACAAGATGAATTCTTTAAATAAAGATAGTATTTTTGTATACAATTCATTTATGTCAAATTGTCATTATTACTTTAATTCTTGTCGAGAGATATTAAATAAAAATTATAGTACTTTAGATTTTTGCAAAAAATTATGGAATATTAAATTATGAATATAAAAACGTCAGAAAAGTATGTTGAGCTTCCCAAAATTATTGAAATAGGAAAAGAGCTTTGTAAAAAGTATCCCGCGCAGTTCTCTGATATCCCGTTTGATGGCATAAGATGCTATGCGAATCTTGAGTCCAAGGATCCTAAGAAGGGCGGTAAAAAGGCAACGCAGCCTTGGGGCGTTAGTTTTTTACCTTTACCCTTAATAGATTTACTTAATATGCACGCAGTTATTTTTATAGAATTCGATTATTATTCTTCTTTAAATGATGCTCAGGTGTCTCTGCTTTGTGCCGATATATTTATGTCATTTGCTTTTGAAAAATCACTTTTCCTAAAGCCATTTGATGTTAAGGATCACTTTGAGATGTTGAATAATTTTGGATTCAATTATCTAGAAAATCCTGATTCGCCTGATATTTTAAAAACAAATTGGAACTGGAGGTAATATGAAGATTCAAGTTTGGATGAGAGACGGTTATGGCCAGGGTTCTATCTTAAAGACCCTTGACACTGTTGATGATGCTTTAGATTTTGCAAAAAAGCATGTAAGTGATACTAATTTTGACAATGCTCTTACTCCACAAGAGAGGAGAAGAAATTGGGAGCTTTACTTGCCTTTGTTCGAAAGTAATTCTTTCCTTTATTGCGGCAAGTTTGCAAACAATCATACTTTGTTTTCTTGCGAAAGTGACTCTATTTCCGATGTAAATAATTCTAATAAATTTAGGCTTTATATTGGCAATATGTCTGGACAGTCGTTTTATGTAGAAGACCAAAAAAACAGAGAAGTTTTAAATTTAGATAGTGATTCCTTAAGAAACAAGGGTTTTGTATTCTTTAAGATAGTAAAATGAAAAAAGTAATAGCATTAACTGGTAAAAAGGGTACTGGTAAGACTACCCTTGCTATGTATATCAAATCATTGCTAATGAGGCATAGTGGCTTGATAGAAAACGACAGCTTGCATTGCATTTTTTCTTCAGACGGTATATGTCAAAAAATCAATGACCCTTACAATATATATGTCAATAATACAAATTTAAAAATTGATTTGTGCGACAGTATAAAAATATGCAGTTTTGCATATGGCGTTAAAAAAGTTGCCACTGACATACTTGGTTTAAATGAAAATCAGGTTTATGGTACTCAAGAAGAAAAAAACAGCATTACCGAATATTTTTGGGAAAATATGCCCTTATGGATAAGGTGGGAAAACTCAAAAAGAAAATCAATTTTTTCTTCAAATGAAAAAAATAATATAAAAATTAAAGAACTTAATGTTGTTGCTGGTATAAAAAGCGAACAAGATTTATGGAATTGCTGTTTTGATTTTAATGCTTTTCCTATTAATTTGAAATCTGGACCGATGTCCTCAAGAGAGGTTTTACAAATACTGGGAACAGACATATTTAGAAAAATGTTTGATGAAAATGTATGGGTTAATTGCGTAAAAAATTACATTCAAAAGTCTGATGCCAAATATTTCATAATAGATGATATGAGATTTGAATCTGAATTAAATGTAATATCAAAAAATTTTGATCATTTAGTAATAAACCTAAATAGGTATGTTGATTCAGAAGATTTGCATCCATCAGAAATAGGGCTAAGCGAAGTGCTTAAAAATAGCAAGTCTAATCATGTAGGTATTATATCTAATTCAATGGAAGAAAAAAATGCTATAGCTTTTGAATTTGTAAAGGAGTACATAATTGGAAAATAATTCCTCTTTTACTAGTTTGGCAAACAAGTATAGACCTAAGAAGCTAGAAGACATAATAGGGCAAGATCACGTAAGGTCAATCATAAAGTCTTCTATAAAAAATAATAAATGTCATTCTACTTATTTATTTTATGGTCCAGCTGGAACTGGCAAAACATCATCTGCAAGAATATTTGCTGCTTGCTTTAATTCAAAAAGTATTTCTGAAAATGAAGATTATACTAAAATAATAGAGCAAAAGTCAGTTGATCTTGTTGAGATTGATGCGGCTTCAAATAGAAGTATAGATGATATAAGAAATCTTAGAAATGAGATAAGGTATATGCCATCTGAATTTACTAAGAGATTCATTATAATTGACGAGGCTCACGGTTTAACTGGTCATGCCGCAGAGGCAAGTCTTAAGATGCTCGAAGAGCCGCCCTCTCATAATGTTTTTATACTTTGCACTACAGAGAAAGACAAAATAAAAGACACAATATTATCAAGATGTATTGAGGTTCCTTTTATAACACCTCATATAGATGACATGTCAGATCATTTAATTAAAATATCAAAGATTGAAGGTTTTGATATAAGCAAGAGAAGCTCAAAGAAAATAGTTAAGTTATCTAATTTTTGTTTACGTTCTTGTATGCAAAATATTGAAAAATTGATTTCTTGTTCTCCTGTTAAGACAATAACAGATGACTACGTAAATAAAATGTTTTGTATAATGGAGGAAGATATTATAATTAATCTTTTTATGACTTTCTTAAATAAGGATACTCATAATGGCATATTTATAATATCAGAAATGCTTAGGGTTTCTAATTCTCACGAAGTTGTATTTGACGGGATTTTAGAATTTATTAAAAATATTCTTACAATAAAGACAACAAAAAATCCGAATAGCCTTATTGATACTGATTTATCTAATTCAAATATTAAAGTTATATGTCAAAATATAAATTTGATAACTTTTTTTGAAATTATTTCGATAATAAAAGAGTCCCAAGAGCATATAAAACTTGGGGCTCCGCCTGAAAATGTTCTACATTTTATGTATTTAAAAATATTCATGAGTATTCAAACTAATGCCAAAAAAGAAAAGCAAAGTTAAGAAAAAGCCCCAAAAAGTTATATTGGCAAAAAAAGAAAAAAAATCTTTATCCCAAGAAAGCTTGGCTTTTAAGGTTATAGAGTTCCAAAAAAGTAAAGATGTTGAATTTCAAGAAAAACTATTTAAAGAAATAGTTGATCAGATAAATCCACTTATAACAAAAATAGTAAATAAATTTAATATACCAGGGTATGAGCAAACAGATCTTTATCAAGAAGCACTTATGGCTTTAAGGTTCAAGGCAATTAAAGATTTTAAAACAGACAGAATAATTGGGGATGACATGATAGGTTTTGAAAAATTTGCAGCCCTGTGTACCAAAAGACATTTAAGTACACTTCTTAAAACAAGTTTTCAAAATAAAAAATTTGCACTTAATAGTAGTATATCTATACATACAGAAAGTAAAGATAATGAAAATGATTTTAATTTAGCTGATATAATGGATTCTGGTGAAGCAGATAGTCTTGAAAGGGCAGAAAGAAAAGAAGAATTTAGAATATTGCTTGCTCGATTAATTGAAGGTTTATCTGATTTTGAAAAGAAAGTTTTAATGTTATATGCTCAGAAATTTTCATATAAAGAAATATCTGATTTTATCAATTCTTCAAATTCTAGTATGAAGGTCAACATCAAGGGAGTCGATAATGCTCTTAGTAGAATTAAAACTAAAGCAAAAGATTTACTTGATGAAATGGACCTAGAATTATGAAGAAATTACAAGAACTTTTTTCAAAAATAAACAACTTTGTAAACAAAAATTACTTTATAGTAAATAACCCGCCAGTAATAACATTTACCGTAAAAGACGGATTTAAAAGCGCTTACATAAACGTACCTGGTTTTAATATGCAGATATTAAATAATCCCATATGGGAAGATGTTAAATTTGAAATGGATGAGTGTAATTTTTCTGTTAGAGTAAGCGATCTTAATAATGTTTTCTCTTCAATGAGAAATAAAGACGGAACTTTAATATCAAAAAGTGATAATAATATAAAATTTGAGTCTATTGATGGAGAGATTGTTGAAATCCCTCAATGCGAATCAGTAAAGCCAAAGGGAATAAGAAAATGTTCAGATGAATGTGTTGTTGTGCCCGTTGATTTGATTGATTCAGTTTTATATCGTGCTAGAGCATGTTTTTATACCGTCAATCACACTCCTGTTTACAATACAATTAAGGTTGTGTCTTCTTCTGGTGCTTCTAGGTTTGTTTCTGGTAATGGCTCAATATTCTGCATACAGGACATAAAATGTGAAGTTCCTGACGGCAAATATTGCATACCTTATTCTTGTCTATCTTTTTTGCATGAATTAAATAAAATAACTAGAGATAAAAAAGTAAAATTTATTTCTAAAGAAAATAGTTTTCATGTAGAAAACGACTATTTTATAATGAATCAGGAAGTTGATTTGGATTTTTCTAAATGGCCAGATGAAAACAAAATACTTGATATGTCTAGGGAAATAAGTTTATTGATGTCAAGTGATGTTCTTAAGGGAATAAGAGATAATCTTCAGCTTTCGATGATATATAAAAAGGATGACGAGCTTCTTATTACCGATTTTTCTGCTGACAAATCTTTTTCATTTATTACAGATGGTAAAATAAAAACAAAAAATTCAGTAGAACACAAATCTTGCTCATCTCCTTTTAGTGGTAGGATATACACTAGACTTTTGTTGGACTTAGTTAACAGTATGCCAGATGATGATGTTGAAGCTCTTTTTACTACAAGTAGTTCTGGATTTAGGGGAAAAAATTTCCCGTTAATTTGTGAATTCAATGACGGCGATGCCATGGTTAGCATAATATGTACTCAGGTTTAAATGGTAAAAAAATTATAATAGAGGGAGACTTTTGGTTTTTTTGTTTTTCTCACTCTTTTATAAGTTTTAAAATGAGTTATAATTTAACTAGCGTATCAAATAAAAAAGATTTATCAAGCGACATATTTGATAATTGTAATTACTGCTGTTCTTTTTCTTTATTGACAAAAGAAGACTGTGATTATATATTAAAAAATTGTATTTTTATTGGTTCTTCTGGAAAAACAGAAACAAAAAAAATATTAAAGTTTATTGAAGAAAAAAACACTATAATAATTACTAAGGAAAATTTTTGTGAAATTATGTGTTCTTCTTTGTCAAAACAAGATAAAGATTACTATGGCGAAATATTATCTATAGCTAATAATAAAATAATGTATATGAAATACATTGGTTGCCCTGAGGAGCTATATGACGTAAATTTTAGTACCAAAAGTTTTAATTTTGATCTTGTTGACAAAGTCGATTTTTCTAATGAGGCAAATAAACTTGCTCTATTTTCAAAACTTAAAAATTCTAAACTTAATTTTTTAATTCATTCAATTTTAAAATCTAACAATGAAATGATGTGCGAAGAAATTATAAAGAACAATACAAAAAATATGTTTTCAGACAGACATATTTCTTATGCGATTAAAAGTTTTTCTAAATCTAAAAGCTATACAGAAGAATTTATAATATATCTTATGATTATTATAAATAGATATAAGTACAATTTTAGTAAATCTTGGTTTAATATTATTTTTGTACTTATTGGTATTCTGCATAATAAAAATAAATTGACTAATGACGAAAAAATTAGAGTCAGGAAAACCATTAAATATATTTTTAATCAAAAGCAGTATGTCTGAAAAAAAACAACCAATTGATGACTACGGTTTCAAAAATGATCAAATTGTAGATTGTCTAGAAAAAATTATAGATCATGTTTGGTCAAATCTTCATGAAAATCAATCTAAAAAAATTGATACAAAAGAACTACTAGAGCTTACTGTTATACTTAGCACTTCTTGGTCTCTTGTTGAATCCATGATTAACTTTCATGAAGACCTATATGGCGATAGTTTAGTTTCCGATTCATCATTGGATGATGAATCGGAAGAAGATTCTGATGACGAGGACGAAGATAATTTAGATGAAGAAGAAAAGTAATTTTATTGAAAGGATAAAAATGAAAAAAACTATTACTTCTAATAATATTGAAATTTTGAATTCTAATGTTAAGAAAAAGGTTTTGGTTACTGGTGCTACTGGCTTTATTGGCTCAAACTTAGTTATGGATCTATGCTCCAATCCAAACAATACTGTCATTGGCGTTGATTTTTCAGAAGAAAATAATAAAATGTTTAAGAGCGACTTTTTAGATTCAAATAAAAATTTTACACTTATTGAGGGTGATTATTCTTCTGAAGAGTTTTTAGATATAGTAAAGAATGAAAGTGGAGTTGATTGTATAGTTCATCTTGCGGCCATACCTCGTGTCGCATATTCAGTGGAAAATCCTGCTGAAACTTGCTACGAAAACGAGTTTAAAACCGTTAAGCTTTTAGAAGCTGCTTCTTCCAGAAAAATGAGATTTATTTTTGCTGGTAGCAGCAGCGTTTATGGAAACATAAAAAGCTTCCCTACAAAAGAAAAAGATGAAAAAAATCCTCAGAGTCCATATGCTATACAAAAACTTGTTGGTGAAATGTATATGAAAAATTTTAATTCTATTCATGGCCTTGATTGTGTTTCTTTGAGATTTTTTAATGTATTTGGTCCAAGACAACTAGGCAATAGCCCTTATTCTTGTGTTATATCTGCTTGGTGCCATGCCATAAAAGACGGTAGGTCTTTAAGGATAGATGGCGATGGAACTCAAGAAAGAGACTTTTGCTATGTTGACAATGTTGTTGATTCCATAAAAAGATGCATGTACAGTGAAGAAAGATTTGATTTTAAGGTGTACAATGTGGCATGTGGTAGCTTTAATTCCCTAAATTCAATAAAATGTGTTTTTGAACAAAAATTTGGAGATAGAATAAAATTTGTTGAAGCTCCCACTAGACTTGGTGATGTGAAAAAGACTCATGCTGACATATCCTTAATATCAAAAGATCTTAATTATTCTCCAAAGTTTGATCTTTGGGGCGGTCTAGAAAGAACTATAGAGTGGTGGAAAATATTGTAATTGTAGGTATTGATCCAGGACTTTCTGGTGGTATTTGTTTTTTATATGAAAATGATTGTAAAATTTTAAAAATACCCACAAAAACAATACAAAAAAATAACAAAAATAAAAGAGATTATGACTCAAAAGTCATGAGTTGTGATTTTTATTCAAATATTAAAGGCTTTAATGGTCATGTATTTCAGGAATTGACACATGCCATGCCCGGAAATGGAGGAGTTAGTATGTACTCATTTGGAAGAGGGCATGGCATCTGGGAAGGTATATGCTCATCATATGACGTATCATATAGCTTGGTTACTCCTCAGTCCTGGAAAAAAATGTACCCCTCAATAGATTTAATTAAAAAAAATAACAATGGCTTAATTGAAAAAAAGAAAATTAAGGTAATGCAAAAACAGGCTGCAATAGAACTTGTAAAAAATATTCTTCCTTCATACGAAAAGTCTTTGTGTAAAACTTGTGATGGTTTGGCTGAAAGTTGTCTAATTGCACTATATGGATGGTTTAAAATTACAGGTAATATGCATAAAATTACGAATAATAAATTATGAAGTGCGAAGATTTTTATGTAAACAAATTTTTATCTGATATTGAGTTCTGTTCTAAGCATGTAGAAAGAGACCCAATGTCTGTAAAAAAAATAATAAACCAATATGTAAACTTTAATCAAATAGGCACATGTGATATAAGAAATATTTTAGAAATGATGTCTCAGATTTGCTTAGACAATCCCCAAAAGGTTAAAAAAATGTGCTTATATATGCTTCATAGTTTAAATAGTGAAAAAATAGTTTGTGAATAGATATCATGTCAAATAACATAGAAAAATACAATATTGATAAATATAGTTTGGATGGTCTAATAGAAGATCAGACAAAACTTATTCATAGTTCTTCTTGCAAGCTTTGTAATTGTGAATTTAGAATAGAATGCGAAGAGCTTTGGGAAAAAACAAATAATATTAATGCTGTCTATAGATTTGTTGAATCTAAGGGTGAAAAAATAAGTTATCCAGCAATAAGATCCCACTTAATAAATCATTATAAAAAACAAGAAAATTTAGATAAATTAAGTAATTATGTAAAAAGTTTAGATTCTTGGAGAAAATCCAAAATAGAAAAAGAACAAAGATTAGAGCTATTAATGTCTATACTTGAAAAAAGAATAATTGAAATTGCCGCAGAGCAGGATGGTAATTCTGATGATTCGGGAAGAAAAATGGCTGACACTATGGTAAAGCTTATACAACAGCTTCTTTCCTGTCAGTCTGCTCTAGACGACCATAAGCAGCTTATGGAGCCAGTTAAACTAATAGTGTCTAGATTGCAAACAATAGTAAAGGAAGAGATACAGACTAATTCTGGTAAGGATGTAAGGAGTGCTCTTATAAATGTCGTATCGTCTTTGGAAAAAGATGTTCATGAAATAATGAAAAATGGAAAATAAAAACTTTAATAAACAAATAGGTATTTTGTCTAAAAAAATAAATAATCCATCATTTTTGCCTCCTAAAAATGATGAAAAAATTGATTCTATAGTTTCTAACAGGCAAATTATTAAAAAATCTTGTAATAGCTGTTCAAGGAAGGTAAATGTTAAAAGATATTAATACAAAATCAAGTTTTTCAATATCTGAAGATGCGGAAGTTTTTTTAAAAAAATTTCCTTCATTTTATAATATCTATAATAAATATACAAAATCTTTTAATAGTTTTGTATTGTCTTCTAGTAAAATAAGAGATACTTTACCTCTTACTCCATTAGAGGCTATATCTTTTTTTCAAAATGGGGATGTTTATTTTGATTGCTCACCTGTTTTTTTTGATTTACACGAGGCAATAAAGTACATTTTTGATAGCGAAGTATTTGTGCAAATTAAGGTTCCATCGCATGCCTGTAATGAAAAATTAAATTCTCTTGTAAAAAGAGTCATTGTTACAAATAACGATCTTTATAGTAAATTAAAAAAAGAAATGGAACTTAATTTTGATGTTTCTGTCCTTCAATTTTACAACAAAAATTCTATAGGTGATTCCGCTATATCTTGCTGCGTCGGAGATATTGTGAAATTTAAAGACTCTAACGGTGTTAGGTCATATGATCTTGGAATGGTAATTTGGGTTGATAGTGATAGGATTTCTGTGGTTTTTAAAAACGGCAAAAAGATAGATTTTAACAAAAAAGATCCTCTTTCAATAGGTCAAATAATAAAGGTTTAATTTGCTATGAAAGAAATCAATTCTTTTTTTCCTAATTATGATAAAGAAACTGATGCATTAATTATAAATCCAGATAGTGCAACAAATGCTATAACAAATTTTATTGCTTCAAGTTCTTCTTCAAAAACTACTCTTGAATTGAATGAATTAGGAGACGATGTTGTAACAATTTCATCATCATCATCATCATCATCATCATCAAGAAGACCTGTTGGTAATATATCGGAGACTTTTTTCTCAAGTTCTTCTTCATCATCTGTTTTTATAGGTCCAGTTGCGATTGCTGCAAGTGTTCCTCAAACAGGTGTCTCTTTTGTACCTATTGCAGCTATAGCGGAAGAAGCTATATCTGCAATAGGATCCAATATATCAGATTTAGCTGTTTCTGGTCTTGTGGCATCTTCTCAAAACGTAGTTAGTCAAACAAATGTTTCTGCGTCTAGGCTTTTTCAAAAATCGGGAATAGTAAGTTCTCAATTGAATAAATTGGATTTTGTTAATATATTTTATAATAGGGGCTTTCCTTCCGACGCAACTCATGCTGAGCTTTTTTTCCCCGAAAAAGAATCAAATCCAAAATTTACTATATCTGCTAGGTCTTTACCAGAAAGTATAAAATTAGATATAATATCTTTTTCAGATGTGCCTGTTGAATTTGATTCTAAGAAATTTTCTGGAAATTTTGTTTTGGCACAAAATCCATTTTCTGTTTTTATATCAAGTGGTGTTTCTCAGAATTTAAAATCAAAATTTGAAAAAGATGTACTTAAATTTATTGATTTTAATAGAAACAAAACAATATTAAATATAAAACTTCAAGACATATACAAACACGTAGGAAGAATTTTTCCTTTTAATTTAAAACTTAATTTTGTTGATGCTTCTGTTCAGTCTATTGGTGATGATTTAGATTTTAACGTTATAAACATAGATTTAAATAACTCTGCAATTCAAACATTCGATGGTCTATCGGTTGGGGTTCAAAAAAATAATCAGGGAGTTTCTGGTTCTTTCTTTTATATAAAAGAAACTTATAGATTTATAGCTGAAACATTACTATCTATTCAGGGTGCAGAGTTTAATGACTGCAATAATACGGCAAGAAACTTGAAATTTTCAGATTCTAAAACAGAAACACAAGATGGCATTTTGACTTCTGTTTCTCTTCATGCTTCTTTTGAGGAAAAAATACCCTACGCTTTCCCATTATTTTATGTTGATGACAGATCTGATTTGAATTTTATTTCTCCTTCGATTAAATACAAAGGTTCAAAATTTGCTCTTCATACAGAAATAAAGCACACCAACTACAACATATCAAATCAGATGTTTTTTTATGATCAAAGCATAAATAGATTTCTAGCTTCTGTTGAAAATGATGGCTCTCTTTACACTAGGCATCATTCTATTTTTCAAATTAAAGACATACTTAAATCATTAAAGTTTGATCATATTGTTTCTCCTAGTGGATCGTATGTCGTTAATAACATGGAATTTAGAAGAGAGTATAATCCTGATGAGATTATAGATGACAGAGAAAAAAGTGATTTTGATGCAAACTACTTTTTTTACATAAATGCCACTGAGGCATCTGCTTCTAATCAAATTGTTACTATTGGTGATTTTGAGATTAATGGTAAAATAAAAGATCCAATAAAGTGTGAAATAGGATATTTTATAGAAGCAGACGGCAAAAAAGTTAAAGACAATTTCAATATAAAAATATATGCAACTACCTCTGTGGGCAATCCATCTTCGCCAAGAGTTTTCTCCAGAAGTTTAATTCTTAAGTGGTCTTCTTCTCCAGCTTTTAAATATGGAAAATATTTAACATACGGAAGTGGCAAGTCTAAAGAAAACGGATATGAGCTTCAATCTTTTTCAATAAAAGATTTAATTGACATATTTGATATTAATATTGCCGGAAATATAAATGAAGATTTTCCCAACGGTGAATCCTCGTCCATATGCAATGGACTATTCCCATCTTTAAAGGAAATTTTTCCTTTTGAATATTCTTCCAATGAGCCATGTGTTTCTTTTAGGAAAAATCCCAATTATAGTGGATTTTACTTAATGCCAATATCTAGAATATGGCTTGGCAATTCAGACGGCTCAAGAATAATTGCCAAAAATGAGTTGCCAAGTATATCCATATCTAATGATAGTCCTAAAAATTTATCAAAAAGTATTTTCTCTATGGGATTGGAGAAAAATGTTGATTTGACCGGATTGTGTTTGGCATTCCCGTTAAATAGAAAAGTTGGTAGGCTTAAGGTTAGGCACGCTGTTAAGTCATTTGATGACCATGTAAAAGATAATGATTTTAATTCTAAACTAAAAGGTGGAAAAAGCGATAGTAGATTTTACAATTTTAATACAGTATTTGATTCTATTTCTATTTTAAGAGAAGGTTATTCTTATTTTAATGCTACCAAATCAAGACCATCAAGTGAAATGCCATATTATTATGGAAGAATATCTGGAAATAAACAAAGTTCTTATGGTGCTTCAAAAAAACTTATAGGTTTAGCTAATCTTGGTGTTTGTACTCCAATTTCAAGTCAAGATCCAATTGACGGAGACATATTTCATAAAACATGTCCAAGTTACGTAATGTCTGGACTTTCTAGTGATGATCCAAAAAATATTTCAACCACAAGTATATCAAAAAAAATAAATGATATTTCTTCTGTTTCTGGAGATTTGCACATTGTTTACAAAAACGGGGATATGTTTCCCGTAAAAAATAATTCTTTTGAGCCCAATCCTTCATATATGAGTAATTTTGGAAGTTCTCAATTTTATCCTAATGGTGGAGATTTTTCTGGCAGTAATGTAAGTATATTTTTAAGTACAGGATCTGATGACGGATACACATCTTCATCAGAAAGAATTAGTAGAGAATATGAAATAGGATCCTCAAATTTACTATCCTTATCAATACACGGTTGTGAAAAAAATTGTATAATAGAAGGTGGCGAACTGTCTGATAGTATAAGAAATGTTGGTGTATCTGCATGTTACGATACGGGTTCTTTAAGAAAAGGAATGATTCCTGATTCGGATTTTATAAAAAATGAACTTATTAGTTTAGCTGCAGCTAGTGGAAATATAAATGGCAACATATCATCTGGTTATGTATCAAAAACCAATGGCAAATGTTTGATTAATGGCACTGGTACTTTAAAAAATAATTTTATAATAACTATTTCTCCAAAGTCAATATCTCTAAAAGATATTAATAATAAATTAGTTTTTTATAACAATCAGATTAGGCACTTTGTTGAAATTTTACAAAATGAGCTTGGAGATAGATTTAATATAAAAATATCTTTTGACAGAACTCTTAATGATCCAATATCTCCTGAAATGTTAAATGTGGAATATAGATATTTATCCCCATTCATTACTTCATCTAGCTCTACTTCATCTATAGATTTTAGACCACCAGAAATAGATGAATACGATGTTTATAGCGCATACGATTCTTATTACAATAGTTATTATTCAAAAATTGATCCATATGGTTATATTCTTTCCTATAAAGATCCGTACTCATTTTTCGATGTTTATAACCCATACAATGAGTTATATGATGAGTACGATTTAAGACCTAAGCCAGAAGAGGTTAAAAAGAATTTTAGAGACATGAGATTTTCAAATATAAATGAACGTCAAATCGTCTCTCTTAAAGTTTTGACAAAAAAACCAATAAATAGAGTTTATAAATTTCCTCTAAAGCAAGGTTTTGCTTATAGTTTGGCAGATTTAATATTAGACTTTAATAAAAGCATGTCTTCTTTTGGAATAAGCGCAAAGTCTTTGGTTTCTAATCCTGGTAGATTCTTGGCATCTAAACTTCATGAATCTGAAAAGCCTTTATTGGACACGTCAATAAGATATGTTTCATCTGAAATAGAAATAGAAGAGGAGATAAAGAAAGAAAAAGAAACAGACCCATATAGTTACGATCCATATGTCACAGATCCATATTCTGAATTTACAACTTTTGTAAAAATAGAAAGAACTAAACAAAAAGAAAAAACTATTTACGATCCTTTAATCAAGGGATCTGTACAGGCTGCAGTTGAAGCTGATTCTGTTTATTCTGCTGTAGTTAAAATAGATCCATTTGGAAATAGCTCTGGTCTTTCTCCTTACTCGGATAAAAATAGGCCTTACGAGTCTAGTGCATTTTTATCTAGATCAAGGTATGAGCCTACTGTAATTCTCCTTCTTTCTTCACAGGCAAACCAGTCTTCGCTTGCTCCGCTAAATGTGCCAAAAAATGATACAACAGTACTGATCCCTAAATTTTTTGAAAGAAATAAGCTAGAATCTTTTGAAGACGATCAGGAAAATGACACATATGAATTTAATATGCAAAAAATACAGCAAGCTTTTGTCCTAAGTCAGCCGGAAATTGGCGGTATACAAATAGCTTATGCTGGAAATATAACAGATGGAAAGTATAATATAAATAGTGCTCCAAATACTTATTTTGAAAGTGGCAATAACATATACGGAGACATAGAATTTAATTCAAAAGAATCAGATCAGGCAATACTATCTGTCAGGATGAGGCTTATATCTAGTCCTTATCTATATCCAGAGTCAGGTAACAGCGCCCAGTATGACGATTTTTACTCAAATATAGTATGTAGAGTGGAATATTCTAATGGAGAGTCAATAGAAGTTATATCTCCTGCTGAAGTATCTGATATTGATCCTGAAAGCCTTATTCAGGAAGAAGTTAATCAAGATGGTGAATCTGTATTTATAAAACCTGTTGTTTTTAAAATACCACTTAAAAGCCTTATAAGCTACATAACATTTTATCTGTACCGGGGTACAAATATTATTTCTTCTAGTTTTGTAAAAATACTTAATTCTCCAATTGAGCTAGATCAATTTGGTTTCCTTGCAATTAACAATACTAATCCAAGATACTCTATGACTTCTAGTAAAGTCTCTAAGACTTTTGGTCTTGTATTGGACAACATAGGTTCGTGGGATGTACTTATAAGTCCAGAAGCCTCTTTAAGTAGAACTACTTTTGGAGATTTTGATTTACCAAATGGATCAAGTTATTTTAGACAGGTTTTTGATACGGAAGAAAGATTTATAGTTGGCATAGGAACTCCAATTATAAATCAGGCTTCAGGTGATATAACTGGTTTTGATACTTCAGGTATACCATCTGTAATTTTAGAGAATATATCTTTATTACCAGTTCCAAATTATCAACAGGTTTGGATATTGAAAATACAAAGTGGTCTGAAAAGCTTTTTAAGATCCTTGAGGGCGTCTGCTGATCCAAAGTCCCTTGAGGGTTGCTATGTTGATATACCAATATTTGCCAAGGGAATGGTAAGTGGCTCAGAAGGATCTGCCAACATAAGAATATTTACCGAAACTTCTTGCGTATTTGATTATTCTTTCTGCGAATTTTTCTGGAATTTGGGATCTCCAATTAATGCTCCTGGTGCGTTTAGAATAACTAACACAATAAATGTAAGATATGAAGAACTTGTTGACTGCGGCAATATAGCAGAAAGAGTTAGTGAAACAAATCAGATTAAAATATTTAATTATTCTATAGTTAATATAGAGAACATTCCATCTCTTGACAATGGCACCGGTCTTTTAATATTAAAAACCGACGCAAACGCAAGTTATTTAAATAGGGTTTTTTGGCCATCACAGGATCAACTTTCTACTCTTAAGAAAATACCCGTTGCCCAATCAGACGATGAAACTCCATGGGAATACGAATGCTCACTGCTGAACCTTCAAGAAAAGAACAATTCCAATAAAACTATATTGTTTACAGATCCTACAGATTTAGATATTTTTGAAACTAATTTGGTTACTATAAATTCTTTAGTTAAAACTCTCAATAGCTATTTGCTTATACAGCCAAGAATAAATTTCCCTCCTGAGGATGATGGAGAAAAAAATTATGAAAATGAAAAAGTTATAGGTAGCGTTGGTTTTGTATTTAAAAATTGGAGATCTTCTGTTGATTCAATACCGCTTTTTGGATATAAAATGATATTTGGGTTTGAATCGCTACTTGAGTCTAGCGATACTAATGTAGACGTATTTATACCGATAACATATAAGTACTACTATAATGAAGACAGACTAATAAAATAGGTAGATAGGACAAAGTTTATTTTTTTTGAAATTAAATAATAATTATGATTTCTTTATTAAAAAAAATATATTGGCATGTCTACGTATATACTACCGATGGTATGCCAAATCCATCAAATGGCCCAACTTCTGGACAGATAGGTACACTTTCTTCATCAAATATATCTGGGTCTGAAAATGAAAACATATTTGCATTTAAAAATTGTTCTTCTTTTAGGTATTTTAATCTTACCATAGATGGAAACAGTAAAGTAACTGACGAAAGCGGAGTAAGGGCAAACGATTCAAGCATCGCTCCGGGTAAAATAATATTTGATATTCCATTCAGTGATTTAGTTCAGTTGTTTGGAGATCCCAAAACAATATCAGATATTTCTGAAATAAATTCACCGCAAAACAGAAAACCACTTCGTTATGTTCTTTTTGCAACATATAGTTCTGCTGATGAAAACTGTAATGATAGAAATGTTCCAGACAAATGGTTCTCTTATGAAAGTGTACCTGAAGAGATAGCAACTGGAACTCAGTCAAATAATCTAAAAGAAAGCATGAGGCCTTTTTTTGATTTGGCCACTACTGGTTTAAATACCGGTTTTTTCTTTAAACTTAAGGAATCTAGCGAAATTTCCAACATAGGTTGCTGTAATATAGAGCCTCAACAGCCTCCATCTTCATCATCTTCATCATCTTCATCATCATCTTCATCTTCTGGATCCTCTTCATCATCGTCTGTAAATAGTTCTAGTTCTTCTTCTACAAGCTTGCCTTCAGAAGAATTAAGAGAAAGAAGTGCAGATCTTACAAATAATTTCAATTCAATATGGATTGTAAGGCAATCTGTTGATAATAGAATAAATTCTCATAGATATTCTGGTCCTGGAATGCCAGCAGAATTACTAAGGGGATCAGTAGATCCAACCTCTGGTTTTGATGTATCTTGGGAGCATGCTGGTTTTATTAATTACGGAGAACAGAATCCACTTTCGTATGAGGATGTGGTTAGTAATGATTCACTTGCTAATTCTGCATTTGTAACTGATAGTAATCCTAAGTCTGTAGTTTTAGGCAGGCTTAGAAACCCCCTGACAAATCAGATAATAGATGTTCAGGATATATTTTGGGATTCAAGGGGTTTCTTGTGGGCGTACTGTTCCGGCGAGGCAGAAGATTCAGGCATAGCAACCTCTGATGGAAGAATTGACATCACTGAAACAACCGAGGGTATATACAGGCTTCTTCCTGGAGGTTATACAAAAACATCATTTGATACTGTTGCTTTTGGTTCTGATGGGCAATCAAGCAATGACACAAGGCTTGAAATTCATTCTGAAAATTTCTTTGGCCCTAAAGTTGGAGCTGTTTCTAAAATATCATGTGGAGACGATTATTTTACCTGCATGATAGGATACAAATATGGTGAATTGAAATTTTCCAAGACATCAAAATCTGTTTCCATGTCAAATCCTCCAGCAGGCGTGCTTTCTAAGACCGGAATAAAAGATGTTGCAAGTGGCTTGGATCATGCTTGTATAGTAGATTCAAATGGTTCTCTTGCTGCTTGGGGAGGAGGAGGCGCAAACAGAGCTTGTGTATTGGGTCCCAATCAGACTAGTGGATCTACTTTTTATATTAAGGTTGCTTGCGGCAATGGTTTTACAGTTGCCATAGACAATCAAAACAATATAAAGATGTGGGCTGACAATCAGAATATGAAGGCATATGCAGACCTTGAAGATTTTTTACAAAGTGTTTCTGATTATGCAACTGTGGAAAATCTTTCTTATCAGTATACTGAGATAAAAGCAAAAGGTAATATGGTTGCTGTTAGAATTATGTTTACTCCTACTTCTGGGGGTGAGACATTTAATAAACTTGGAGTTCTGGGAGAAAACAATGACGGGTCTGTTGATGTTGGTTTTTCCGCAAATACTTCTGGGCAGTTTGACAACACTTTTGAATCGGCAATTGATGTAATAGATTTTTCTTGTGGATATCATAATTTTGCATATTTAAAATCTTCTGCATCAACTGGTGGTGGACAGCAGGTATTCATATGGTCTGACGGAAGTAATTTTGGAGACATTATACTTAATCTTGCTCCAACAACTGGCACTTATAATAAAATATGTTTATCAGAGCAGTCATTTTATTTAGTAGACAATAGTCAAAAGAAAGTATCTCATTATTACGATTCATCATATAAGAACTTTACTGACGTTAACAATAACGACAGAACTTGGAAAGATTCTGTAAATAGTTATTACACTATTGACTGTGCAAAAAATTATGCTGTAGGTCAAAGCATAAATGGTTATTATTACAAATATAATTACGCTCGTTTGGTTGAAAGGTCTATAATAGAAAGTCCCATCAATGAGTTGCACCCGGTTGCTAAATTATTAATAAACCCCGTTGATGGGACAAACGTATCTTCTAAATTTTTAGATGGAGCATCTTTTTATAGGAAAGGGGAAAACCCACCTTCAGATGTTTCTGTTGCCAACATGCCTCTATATATAGACGCATTGAAAACTGTTAGAAATTTTCAGTGGATGTTTAAGCCATATAAAGTTGTTGGTCACAGGTTGCCAAGCGGTCAATTTGAATCTCATCAGCTTGATGTTGCTTCTTGCTACGAAGGCAGCGGCTCTTTGATGTTCTCTCCATTGCACTATGTAGATGGAGTTCTTCAAAATGACGGATTTGACCAGACGATAGGCACAGATAATTTTCAACAAAGTTCTAAAACTCATGTTGAAACTGCCATAATTAATACTCAAGGCAATTCTGCTGCGTATGCGATAGAAGACACTGCAAATACAATTCTTAATCAATTAACAGACAATCAAAAAGGAACTCAATTTTTTGATGCTAATGCGGGTGAAGCAACTTTGGATTTACGCAAGTCTGTCTTAAAAGCAAATAACTGGTATCAGTCTGGTATATTTGATTTTTCAGACAAGGACTATCTTCTTTATTCTAAAATTGTTGTATTTAAAAGAGCATACAAAATATATCAATTCAATAGCCTTGCTCAAAAACATGACAAGTTTGCAGGAATAAAATCTTCATTTTTAGCTGGTAGTCAACCTTATAATGGTTTTATTCTCCCATCCAAAATAATTAATATTAATCCAGAGTCATCAGTTACTAACATTGTACGTGAAATAATGCCGTTATCTTCTAATGGTACTACACTTTCTGGAAGAGAAAAATTTAAAGCAGGCTCTATAGCAGGCGCTAACCCATCTAAATCTACATATTTATCTGGAGGTTGGGGTACGGTTGCGCCAATAAGCAATATTGATCGCTATTTAGGTGGCAACTGTTTGCCATTTAACGTTAACAGTATAAAATATTGTGTACCAGAATCTTCTGTTGTTTTGGTTGCATATAGATACTCTTTTGAGAATGAATTTGCAGAAGAAAACAAAATTTACTCTTTTAGTATGAGATGGAGAGATCATTTAGGCTCATTCGAAAATGAATACATTGAAGATGAGTCTGGAATAGAAAATACTGAAGTTGGTAAACAAAATTGTTATTTATATGATGTCCCAGTAAGCGGTAGTGATTTTTTTGTGGCTCCACCTGCTTCAAATCCTGTTGTATATATTGATTATACTGGCAGTAGTGGCCAAGATTTAAAAAAAATGAAGGTAATAAAAGGAAGATCGTATGGTTGTATTTTAGATTACAGTTTTGACTCTTGTGAAATAGAAAGTTCTTCCGGTGGAGATTCTTCAGGAAAAGAAATATCTGTATGTTCAAAAGTTATGTCAGTGTGTGATTTAATTTTTGGCTATTGGAGAATATCTCCCTCTTATAACGAAGAAACCCTTTATCCATATTTTCAAAATTTGTATGAAGAAAACATAAATAGTGCAATAAATTATTACAAGGAAGTTCCTGAAGATCAAATTTGTAATAATCAAACTAATATACCTGTTCATGAAATAATGCGTCCATCTTTATGCAATAAATGTTACAGTCTTGCTTATAGTATGTTTTCAAGGACAGATTTTGGTAATCCAAATTACGCTACCACTCCAGTTAGAGACTTTATTTATACAAAAACTTTTGTTACTTTTGAATTTAAGAAAACTGATGGCCAGGGTGCTGAAACTTCCAAAAAATATCCATTTTCTAAATTTGATAATTTTTCATGTTTTGCAAATTCGGACTCTTCATCAATAGGTTCTAATGATTTTTTTGCCATAGATTTAAGAGAAATTTTTGGCATAGAAGCTTATCCAGCTGCCGCAATAAAAGCTTGTCCCATGGGTACTAATGGAGGTTTTGCTAGAACCGCTCAAGACCCGCAAAACTCAAATACTCGTCCATACGGACTTGTTCTTTGGAGAAGTTTAACAGGTATATGTGCTAATGATGATTCTGCTATTATATCCGGCTGGAAAACTTCTTTCCCCAATTATTCTAATACTGGTTCTGTTGATACTTGTCTTTTTACAAGACAAACTGGTAATCCTAATTTCGGCATGGGCGCTATAAGGGCTTATTTTGGTACTATGCAAAGTAATCAAACTGGGCCGAGTAGGGTTGGAATCGTAAAATCTATGGTTGGTTTTGGCTCAATAGTTCCAGGTACTAATGAAGACCAGACAACTATTGCTTTATTCCCAGAAAAAATAACAACTGTAGATAATACAAAAACACACTGGCAAGACAAGATAATTTCAAAAAGACTTATAGAGAGATCTTCTAAATGCATTTTGCTCAAAACAAGTACAGAGACCGATGTTTCTGAACAGGCTCTTGTTTTTGTTGCAGTAAATAGAATTTACGCTATTGACGACTCTGGATCTCCATTTATAGAAAATAATGAAAATTGGAATTCTAAAGACTATTACTTTGAGTCTTTAAGGACTGTTTCTGGAGTTGCAGAGCCGCTGATTGTAGGAGATGGCGTAAAAATTGAGTTTAAAATAAATAATCAATTTTATGGCTTTATTTGGGCTGAAGGAAATTTGTATAGAATAAGAAGAAGGTCTTCTCTTGCTCCTGGTTCGCACATTAGACTCGATAGCAGTACAACAATAAATTACAATTTTAATTTAGATAGCACTCCTGGTTCAAATATTACTACATCAAATACTGAAAGAATACAAAGAAATACTAATCACATTAAAAAAAGCTGGGAAGAAGGCAATCTCTCAGTATCGTCTTGCGGTCAGTATTTAGTTATATTAAACTGTATATCTACTAACAGAACTCAGGGTACTGGTGGTGGTTCAATTTATGCTAATGATATAAATAATTATGTTGTCGTTTATAAAATAAATCCAAACTCATCTGGTACTTCTTATAGTATAGATTTTTGGGGTTTTGCTGGAATTGACAGTGTCACAGGGGGGTGTAGTTTTGCAAGTCAACAAAATGATAGTGAAGCTCCCAAAAGAGGTCATGAAAACTCCGCAAATATATATTCTTATTCTGCTTCTATATCTGAAGATGGCAGAGATATATTTATATCTGGTCATAAAATAGCGGACGATTTTGTACAAATGAAAGAGTTTGAACCCATCAAAGAAACAATAGTATGTCTGGAAAGAAATGCAAACACTAAAAGATTTGAATTTAGGAATTCATATAAAACAAGAAATGACCAAGTTCAGTGGGATGGGACTACAAATTTAAAAACCTCTCCACTACAAATTGAAAATGAACAAGTTAAAAATTCTTCTAAATGTGATTCAATAATTCAATGCAAGGGATCTGATGTCGGATTACCAAATAAAAGAAGAGTTATAGTTTCATCTTTTGTTGGTCTTAGTTCTGGAAATACTCCTTGTTCTTTCCTGAATCAGCTTAATTATGACAGAACTATTTCTGCACCTGAGTATATAGAGTGTGAAAATCTTTTTGATGACAGCTCCACTCCGCCAACAACAGACAATACAAAAAATAGCGCTTATTCAAATCTAAATTTCTGGTGTGCTACTCCCATATCATCCAGGAACGGATCTCAATCTGCAGTTGCATTTGGAAACGATGCCTATGTTACTTCAGGTGGACACGCAATTTGTCTAGCACCTGTAAGTAAATCAAATAATTGGGTTATAAAATCTATATCTCCCTTGGGCATACCGAAGGGTGAAGCAAGTAGATTGAGCACATCCTTTGTTGGTATATCAGAGGGAATTTGCAGTAATCTTTCTGGATGTTCAATTGATGTTTTTCAGTCTCTTGTTCCTCCAGATGTAATGTCTTCTGCTGCTAGAAACAATACTAATATAGTAAGATCCATGGTTTCAATAGACAATCAAAAAATGATTGGACTGAGTCACTATGTTGGAAGCGCAACTTTTTCTGGTGGTTTCACCTCAATACAGTCATCTTCTTTCCAGAGATTGTATAATTATGTCCCTTATCTTTCAAAACTAAATAATATAAATAAAGATGGAGAGGATTTTAAGTTCAATCCTTCACTGAGACTTTTTGTTTCAAAATTTGATCCATTTACATCATCTAGTTCTAATTTTGGATTTAGTGCACCGCTATCTATAAATTCAGTAAATTATATAAATATGTTACCTGATTTTAATTTTGATCAAACTTTTAATGGATATGGTAATTCATCTCAGGAAAGAACTTGGCTTAATGCATATATGGGTTTTGTTAGAGCTAGCATAGATCATCCCTTGTATTCTTCTTCTGTAATTTTACCAAGATTTGGTAGAGATTTATCTGACAATGAGGGAGCTCTTGTTTCTTTGGTTAGCGTTGACGTTGGCGCAATGTGCTATCTTTCTGGAATTCAATCTGGCTCTGTGAGAAAAATTATAGTTGTAAGAGACTTGGTGAAAACTGGTCAATTAGATGGTTCAAATGATTCTCAAATAAGCACTTCTTCTATACTTCCTGCTTCAGATTCAGTTAAAAGTGATTTGCAGGCAAATATTGATACTGGTGGAATGATTGAAGTTTTAAATATGGATCAAAATGATATTCTTGCTATATCTGCCAATAAAAATAATATATTTAATTCTGCTAGTGCCATGGAGCATAGGCCCCTTATAGGGAATGATACTTGCATAACTAGAGGCGGATGTGGTTCTTCAAATCATCACATGGACATATCAAAACAAAAATCAAATCCTTTTGGTTTTACTTTGTATAATAATTCCAGCCAAAATGTTTCACTGTCTCCAGTTGGAATATTTATAGATCAAAATGGTTTTGATTCTCAAAATTCTTTTGTTCATTACATTGGAAGGACAATAGGCTTAAGCGAAGGTGAGATTAAAAATTTTATAGGAGTACCCAATATAGTTGATGCAAATTTTCCAAATAATATATTCGAAAAATCTTCTTTACCTCTCAGTTCAGTGGCCCCTCGTGCTAAATATGAAATATTGATAGATTATTTAGCATCTATTATAGACCCTTTCTTTGGAGAAATTTATAGAAATGAACAAATAAGTATCTCTGTAATGCAATCTTTGAGGGATAAATTTGATGGAGTTTCAGGTGCTTCTATATTTGGATATGACGAGGGAACTTCGGCTAATGTTTTCTTAAAAACTTGCAGCAGTACAGGCGACCTAAATTCAATAAGAAGTTGGATGTCTTCAAAATTAAATAAAAAGTTATCAACAAGCCTTCCATCCCAGCTATTTTACTGTTTAGATAAAAATTCTATTACAAATTCTACATCTCAAAATATTGAAATAAGCCCCATGACTGATGTTAATATAATTCCTGATAAATATAAAAATATTGTTATAATAACTGCCGCAGAAGAACTTAATATAAATCAAAACTATTGGGGTTATTCAGAAAGTAATAGAATTTCTTGGGTCGAAAAAATTATTGCCAACCTGAGAAATAATACTATGACAAATGATTATTATCAAATACATATTGTTGATTTTAAGCCAGGAAGGGTAAATCCAGTATATACGGAAATAATTAAATTATTATCCGAAAAATCTGGCGGAACTTACATACCCGTACTCCTTGATACAGTTTAAGCTTAATTTCAATGAAAAATCCCTTTGATATTACTCAATATTCAAATAATCTTACAATAAAATCAGATATTAACTTATCTGGTATTGGAGTAAGTGGTATAGGTTCTATATTTTCTTTTCTTATAAGAGAAATAAAAATAAGACAAGAATCTATACGTTCTGGCTATATAAGTGGAATTGCTGATGAAACTTTAAGATTTGTGGATGTTGATAAAATATCTTGGGATACTCCAGATTCTATATCTAATTCTTGTAACATAATAATATCTTCCATAAAGCAATTTTATAAAAGCGGTAATGGTTTTTGGGACAAGTATGCTACTGTGTATTGTGATTCTGGTTCGTATTATTCTACTGGTTTTTTTCACAAACAAAATGGATCTTCTTGTGCAGATAGCTATGTCGTAGATTTTGTTGACATGCAATTGCCTCCTAATGTAGAGAGTTCTTTTTTAAATATACCTACTTTTTCATCAGATGCAAATTTATTTGTTGCTCATTTTGGCGCATGGGCAAATAGTGTTATACTTATATTAAATAAACTTAGGTACATACACCGCAAGCTTGTGTATGAATATTTTTCAGTTAATTGTGCAAATGAATTTTCTGGTTGTACTTTAACTCCTTTTTATGCTGAAGGCGCGAACGAAAACGGGCCAATAGATATAGTTATTGATGTAAGAGACGCGCTAGTATGTTATGAAAATGATGTATCTTATGGTCTTTTGTGTATTGCATGGAATAGTTATATATCTCCATCAAGAATGTATGTATTAAAAACAAAAATAGATATACCAAGTTCTAGTTCTAGTAGTTCTGGTATTTCTGTTTCAAGTAGCTCTAGTTCTTCAATAATCTCTAGCTCATCTAGCAGTTCCAGTTTATCGAGTAGTAGTAGTGATGACGGATTAAGTTCTTCTAGTAGTAGTGATTCTTCTAGTAGTAGTAGTGATTCTTCTAGTAGTAGTAGTGATTCTTCTAGTAGTAGTAGTGAGGAAGATTCTAGTAGTAGTAGTGGGCTTGAGGGACCACCTGGAGGAGTATCTTTATTTATAGAAGATAAAAGATATTTAAGATTTCCGCTTTTGGGATTTGTTTCAACGGATACTAGTGGTCAACCAATTAACTGCTCGATTGGCAATGGAACGGGATATTGTGATTCTTCATATTACGAAAGTGTTTCTTCTGAAAATTCCTTTTCTAATAATTCTGGTCATCCAATATTTGACGTTAACGGTGTTTCTGTATCATGTTCTTATGATGACATAATAGCCGATACCACTTGCATAGACACTTTAAATAATAATCCTCCATCTCCATGGAGAAATGGCCAAGGCTCTTCTGATTATTTGTGTTTAAAAATAGATTCAACTATGTTTACTACTGATACTGGTAGTGAGTGGGATTATAAAATTAGAGTAGTTATATTTAATAACTGCTCTGGATCTGGTTCTTCTGATAGTGGTTGGTCTTTAGCTATAAATTGCCTCGGCTGTAATTGTAATAGTGATTTTTGTGGCGGAGAAGATGATGTTCAAATATCAAGTTTTTCTACCGGTTCTAGTTCAAGCTCTTCTTCAAGTAGTTCTATATCTACAGAAATAATAGTAGAAAATGTTATTTTGTTGAAATCGGGTTCAAATGAAAATTTGACTCTTTCTTATCCCTCAAGAACCAATCCTGCCACATTAACACTGATTCCTCGTGTAGGGGTTTTTAATGACACACCTTTCAAGTTTATAAAATTGTCCAACTCTCAAAGTAGTCTGTATTTTGAGGGAGAATGGGGAGAATCTGAAAATAAACCTTTTGAATTTATATTAGATCTTCCAGTCGATTCTGCTCCTGGTCAAAAATTCTTTTGCAATTATGATTATTATGCAAACGAAGATTTTGGCATTTTGTGGATATTGATGAATACTGCTAGAATAAGTGATCGTGCATTTGTCATTGCAACAGGATCCTCTAGTATCATAGAAAATGTAAGATTAAAAAATCAGCTTTGGGGCTATGGTAATTATGCAAATCAGGAGTCTTTTAGACCTCAAAGTCCAACTACAAATCCCATATATGGATATGCTGATACTCAAAACTTTGCACAACAAATACTTCCAGCGTCTGCTCCTCAAGATTTTTCTTATCAATTTTCTTTTGATTTAAGTTCTTTTACGGGAAACGTATCATCCAATATATTTCATCCAAGACTTTGGAATAGGTCTTTCCATAATCCTGATACACATCAGGGTGAATATTATGTAGGAAATAGAAACATATTATTTGATACTGGTAAGCAAGCTAGTGGTACTCTTTCTGCAAGAGTCTTCCCAATACCAGTCTATAGAAATCAAGTAGAAAGAAATTCTGGTGGATTGTTAAATAAAATTAGAATTTTGCTGTATCCTGGAATTAGCTATGTTTTGCAGCAGAATCCACCTAGTCCATCCGCTTCAAAATTCTTTATTTCGTTTGGTTATTGTTCTGCAAACAATTTGCCATCGCCTTCTACCAATTTAGTCTCATATCTTTCTTCTATTCCGGAATACAAGCATATTGTTTCTAGGGCCATTGCTCTTACCGAAGATTGTCCCGGTCTTTGCATTAATAATAATTTTGACCTTTCTTCTGTAAGTGGTGCTTCTTATTTAAGGTCTGTTTTTGAAGGAAATCCAAATGTTTCTCTAGAAGCATTTGGTCTTTGTTCCTATGTCCCGACATTTGAGGAATATCCCCTTAACGAAGTTTTTGTAAATACTCAATCTTATCTTGAGTTTTTTGACATATTTATAAGACTTCTTGATTCTGATCCAAATTTGTCTCTGTACATATCTGAAGTGAAAAATGTTTTTGAACCAAATGACTGGTTGTATCTTGTCCCATCTTATAATTATATATGCGGTGCAAATAGTGTTTGTGTAAGAACGTTATATTTTGGCAAGAAGATGATATGCTATCTAAAATGCAAGGGATTTTCTGATATATTTGCTAGTGGAAGTTCAGGAATAAACTCTTCTTTATGTTGCCAGGATTTATCGTGTTCTATATTCTCCAGCTCAAGCAGCTCAAGCAGCTCAAGCAGTATTAGTAGTTCAAGTTCTAGCCAATCAAGTAGTTCAAGTCTTTCTAGTAGCAGCAGTAGTAGATCAAGTTCCAGTAGCAGTAGCTCCAGTAGTAGCAGTCAGTCCAGCAGTAGCAGTGATTCCAGCAGTAGTAGCGGTTCCAGCAGTAGCAGTCAGTCCAGCAGTAGCAGTGATTCCAGCAGTGCTAGCA